>Ga0153986_1000154_pt1 | contig 22000 bp, 33 predicted proteins | sample TSGA070MetaG_FD_104724 | JGI IMG/M metagenome (GOLD analysis project Ga0153986, IMG submission 104724) | Attine ant fungus gardens microbial communities from Georgia, USA - TSGA070 MetaG | ecosystem: Host-associated > Fungi > Mycelium > Unclassified | place: USA: Georgia, Alexander Wildlife... | reverse complement strand
TCCATCCTGGGAATTTATCGAATTTATCGAATCCATCCTGGGAATTTATCGAATTTATCAGCCATCCTGGGAATGTGACATAACATATCAACAATCTTTTGTATCCAGTGACGCTAAGTGAATGTATTGAATTTCCTTGGGGAGGTGATCTAACATACCAGAAATAGACAGATAGTAAAATGCCGGAATTATTGATTTACCGGTGCAGGTATATTGACAGGGTCACATTGCTTCTAGTAATCTTCAATTGTCACGGATCCAAAAATGAACCATCCAATCCAGTCATCTAACTCTTTCAGTTACTCCATACTTTCGGGACATGGCAGAGGCCATGCAAACAAGACAGTATGTTATACCAAGAGAAGCAACATGAAGTGATCAAGTCAACAGCAGCTCAGATAGCAGTGATGCCTGATTTCTAAACACAGAATACACATGAGAATTTTCAATATACTTCATGCATATGTAAGCTTCTATCTTTATGACATGCTGCACTGAGGGAAGATCCCGAAGCCCATGACTCTGTCCAATTATGGAGCCTACACAATTCAAAAAGATATAGGCTATATAGACCTGGTCATAAAGTGGCATCTTACATGGTTTTTTTGTCTTTTACTGTTATATATCCTCCTGATAAGCCACCCTCTATTCTAATGTTCAATGATCCCTTAGTCCATACAATGTCAACATCTCCCACAGATGATAATGGCACTTTGATCTGAAAGCTTGTGGTCACATATTAATGTACAGAACACTTAACAAACAACAAACAAGCAGACAAATTAATACAGACTCAGGCCAGTGTATAAATCAAAATGAGGTTTTTCATTTGTACGGAGACCGGCATTACAGATACAATACGTATGTCTTGACACACGAATCAATCAATCCCAAGAGTGTTGAATCCCCTAATAGAAGGGAATGAAATGACACACAAATGATACAAATTCAGGATCCACGAGATGGTCTCACTTTGACTAAATCAAGACCTGAGATTGTAAGACGGAAAAGTTAATCCTCATGGTATCCAGCAGGTTTTTGTAGATTGGCAGTGTCAACACCAGGGAGAGGCCACTTGGAGGCAAAAGTACAGACTTCATCACGGAGTTGTTTCACCTGAGCAAAACCTTGTTTTCCTTCCTCTTGCTTGGTGGCAACACGGACGAAATCCTTGAGAAGTTTGGAACCCGCTTCTTTCTGAAGAACAAGCGAAAGCTGAACGGCACGGTGGAGGAAATCAGCGACGACTTTAACGTCTTCTTCCTTCATATCACGCGAGGTCAATGCAGAGGTACCAAGACGAATACCGCCTGGAACTTGAGCAGATGCGTCGCCAGACACCGCATTCTCTGGGGAGGCCAACTCAGCACATAATAACAGAGGAGAGGAGAGGTCATTGCGTACTGTTGATGGTAATACCCATGAGATCGCACACTTTCTCAACTTTGCTGCCGGTCAAGCCGAGGGGCCTGAGATCCCAGAGCACGAGATGGTTATCAGTGCCGCCAGTCTGCAGCTTATAGCCGTGAGAAACAAGAGTATCGGCGAGAGCTCGAGCATTGGAGATGACTTGCTTGGCGTAGGCCTTCCATTCGGGCCGAGAGACTTGGTGAAGAGCAGTGGCGATAGCAGCAATAGTCTGACATAACCAAAAATCAGAATGATTCCTCAGTTAAAGAGTCCCAATGACACTCACATTGTTGTGAGGACCACCCTGGCAAGCGGGGAAAACGGCGTCGTTAACTCGCTTCTCGAGGTCAGGAGCATTTGGATTATCCTTTTTGAAGAAAATCAGACCAGCACGGGGGCCACGAAGGGTTTTGTGAGTAGTAGTAGTAACAACGTCGCAATAATCAAACGGGTTTTTCAACTCCTGGGCAGCAATAAGACCAGAGGTATGAGCGATGTCGGCCATGAGCCATGCACCCTCCTTGTCGGCGATCTCACGGAGCTTGGCATAATCCCAATCGCGCGGATAAGCTGAAGCACCACAGATAATAAGGCGAGGCTTGAATATTTTCGCCTGCTGAGCAAGGCTGGCATAATCGACGAGGTTCGTGTCGGGAGTGATGGCATAAGGATAGGACTGGAAATAGATAGACGATGCAGTCATCTTCTTCTTGGCAGTCTAGAAAGCGATACCATTGTCAATACTCTCTCACAGACATTACTCCATAAACTCACGTAGTAGCCATGAGTAAGGTGACCACCGTCGGGAAGACCAAGACCCATGAGGCGGTCTTGAGGTTGGATGAGGGCAGTCAACGCAACGAAGCTAAGACACGATAAGAAATTACAGCAATGTTGAGCTGATCATCGAACACGAACTTGGCAGTCTAAGGAGAGAGACAGATATATATATATATAGAAAATGTGAACTCCATTCGTGTCAAAGTAAAACGACTCACACTACCAGAATAGGGTTGGACATTGACACCCCATTTTGCGATATCAAGGTTGAACGCACTGAGAGCGCGTTTACGACAGAGAATCTCGAGCTCATCAATGTACTCATTACCACCATAATAACGAGCATTCGGAAGGCCTTCAGAGTACTTATTAGTGAGCATAGAACCATTCGCTTCCATGGCAGCACGACTGGTCAAATTCTAATTTGTGTGTAAGTGTGAGAGAGAATGCCATGGGTGTTTCGAATAAAATTGGAAAAATCACACACCTCAGAAGCAATCAACTCGAGACCAGTGAACTGTCTCCATGTTTCCTTGTCAATAATATTTTTCACCTCCGGGTCAATCTCTGCAAGAGGGGCGTAGAGGACCTTGTTCTAAAAAAAAGTACGACGCAATGAGAATGCTGGATCTGTGGACTGAGGAGGAGGAGGAAAGAATAAAAAACTCGCAAAATCTGGAGTAGATGACGATGCCATTGTGCGTAGAGTGAGATGAGAAACAGGATAGAACTTGAGATTAGCGGTAGTCCGAGCTAGAGGCCTAGTGAAAAATCTCAGCATGGCAAGTGAATGACGCTATCTATCAAGCACTTTTTCCAGGCACGTGATATCAACTGATATATCTATCCCACACAAGAGTTCGGGCGTCTGGCTGCGCTTACTCGGAATGATGAGGTCTATTGCGTATTTGATACAGAGAGAGCGATCCGACCGTTACGATTAAATGCCAAATGGAAGGAAAAAGGACAAAAGTAACCAACAAAGATATACAGCACATATGGAACAAAAGCAAAAAAAACAGCTCATTAGTAATTTTTGTCGCGAGTCTATTGCATACGACCCAACACACGAGGCTGCGACACATCAGCCATATTAATGAAGATATCATCAGCAGGATGACGGTAGAGAGGCGCCTTCAACCTCTTCTGGTCAAGATGGTGACCAATAAATCCGATGCTGCGACCAAGAACGAACAGACCGTTCAGAGTACCGATCTTGATATACTCGTCAGCCTCCTCAGGAGTAAACGCACCGCTATCCCGGAGCAAGTCAACAAAGCAGACAGCAATGCAACCATCAACGTTAAGTATAAGCTGAGAAGACCCTCAAATAAATAACATAAGAATAGAAATCAACAATGTTACTCACCGTGTCTTTCTTGCCAGTGGTCACTTTTTCAACAGCAAGAGCATAGTCGAGCAAGCTGTGACTGGGGAAGTGTTTGTGCACATATTCCTTGACGAGCTCAACACGCAGATCAGGGTTATTGACGCTCTTGATCTTGTGACCAATGCCAGAGACTACATAAAACATCAAGATCAAACTCCAGTGCAGCACGAGAAAGCTGCTCACTAAGTTTGTTCGCCTTCCTGCAGTTGTCGACAAACTCCCGAGGGGTGAGACCGGTATCACGAGCTTGAGAGAACATGGCAGCAGCCTCATCAAGGGCACCACCGAAACGAGAGCCAATGGTCAAGAGACCAGAGGCCAGTGAAGAGATGAGGTCCTTCCCAGCACGAGTAGCAACGATAGTGTTCATAGCACCAGACACAGCAGGACCATGGTCGGCAGTGAGCATGAGGACCATTTCAATGAATTTGGTTGCCCAAGGTGGGAGACCTAAAACAAAGGTTGAGTCCAGGATAAACAAGCTTAGCTAACGGAAAACGCACGGCGTTTGAACCAGAGAAGGGAGACAACACCACCAATACCAATTTCTTCCTTGAACACTTCAGAAATACGCATACCAGCGTAGAGAAGTTCCTGGCCACGTTCATCCGAAATAGTAGAGATGAAAGCAGCAGGCTTCCTGATAAGGCCAAGCTCCTGCGCATCAATCTCATGAGCATACCACTCAACACAGTGATTCAGCACTTGAACTCACCTGAGCCCACTTATAGTCCATAGGGATTACAGGCGGATCAACCTCCTTCTGAGGAACGATAACACCAGACCTCACAAGCGCCTCATACGTATCTTGAATGACACGAGGAAGCTCTTCAAAGGTGTCTGGTACAATAAATCCAGCAGCCCTCATAGCACGGTTCTTGGCGTCGGCTGTCTCCATGTCGCTGTTGGCCATAGATCCAGCGTGACCGAACTGCACCTCAGTACTAAACATCTTGGCACAGGTACCAATAGCCCAGGCCACGATGGATTTCTTAATTTTGCCAGTCTTAACAGCTTCAATGACACGGTACTCCTCGACACCACCAACTTCACCGAGAAGGACGAGCATCTTGCATTCAGGGTCTGCCTCATAACGAAGGAGGTGGTCAATGAAAGTGGAGCCTGGGTAACGATCACCTCCGATAGCAATACCCTCATAAGTGCCATTTGTAACGAGGGAAAGGATATTGCTCAGCTCGTTGGACATACCACCCGACTTTGAGACATAGCCAACCGAGCCAGAGCGGTAAAGTTTGGATGCAATGATGTTGTCCATCATACCACCAGAGTTACCAATCCTGAAGCAACCAGGCTTGATGCCACCAACGGTAGCAGGACCAATGATAAGAACACCCTTCTCCTTGGCCGTCCAGAGAATCTCACGAGCATGGCGCTCAGGAACTCCCTCAGCGATAAGAGCAATAGCCTTGATTTGGGTGTGTTCAAAGCACTCGAGGGTGCTAGAATACACACTACGGCTCGAAGCAAAGTTGACAACAACATCGACATCAGGGTGCTTGGAAACTGCCTCCCTGACACTGGTGTATACGGGAAGAAGAGTCTCTTTCGTACCCCAGTAAAATTTCTGAATATGGTGACCACCAAAAGGGTATATCATAGCAGCAACAGAGGGTGCTTCACGTCCACAAGAGTAGTCAAAGTCAAGCATGCCTTGAATGGCACGGGGCTGGAGACCGTAGACAAAGGAACGGGTATGGGCATCAAACGGCCTGAACCAGGGACGAGTGGAGGGGGATTGGCTGGCCTCAAAATGGATGATCTGGTCCTTGGGTTGAGTGCGACCACCGTCAGGGTGAATAGAGCCGACGGTCGACTCATTATCACCGACAGGAGCGACTTGAGGGGGTGGGGTGACTGGCTGAACACTCTTTAGACCATGGACAGGAGATTTAGACTTGGAGATATCAATCCCTAGGGCAAGAGGCACAATCTCGGTGATATGGGTGTCGGGACCGAAGACACGGATGGGAACGCCAAGGCTCTCGCCAAGGAGGCGCATTGCCTTGAGACCTTCCTGGTAATTAGGTCCACCACGACGGACAAAAATCTTGACATTATGACTAATGAGCTGGTTCTTGTATTCTTTGAGGGCGCGAATAATACCCTTGAAGGTGGCCGCGACGTTGGTGAAATTAGCGATACCACCCCCAATGATGAGAATCTTGCCATCAGGGTGGGGAGCTCCCCGAGTGATCAGATCGACTTGATGGAACGTCAGCAAGTATTTTTGTATTGACACACCCAAAATAACTTACTGATAGTCTTGGCATACTCATAAGTCTGACCCTCGGTAGGAGCACCAGAATACTCTCCATAGTTGGCGAGCTCATTGGCATAGCCGTGTGCGGCAATAGCGTCAGAGTAGACAACGCTAGCACCACCACCGGCAACCATAGTCCAGATGCGACCTTCAGCATTGAGAACCGTCAATTTCAGGGAAGCACCGGTTGAACCATCGAGTTTTTGAATATACGCCTCTTCTTTGGTCAAATCGCGACCGAACGGTGCGGGCCAGACCTGCGACCATTATATCAGATAGACTCGAGTGACAAGAGCAGTAAGCGCTCACCATCGGAGGCCCACGGTCGGCAGAAACTTTAGCGCCTTTGGTTGTGATGGCATCCCCACTCTCGTAGACAGAAAGGTCACGAGCGATAGCCCACTTGGGCCCGCAGATGCTCTCAGCCGTCTGATCGAGCTTAGCGGCCATATCCAGGTAATGGATCATGGGTTCACCACCGTCGACGGCATCGAGAACAACAAGAGGGTTGATTTCAAGGTACGCAAAGTGGAGATCAACATAGACCGAATAGAGACGGATCAGAAAATCAATGAGGGTATCCTTCTTCTCAGCAGGAACATGGCTGAGGAGGGTAGCAGCAATATCTTGGCGAGTGGGGAAGGGCTTGTTGACAGGGATGTCAAGGACAAGGGCTTTGGCATCGACGTCACCAACGTCAATACCGCCCTCGTGAGTGAAGAGAATGCGGTCACCCTCGCGCTGGGAACTGACGCAAACATAATATTCAGTATTGGAAGGGTGGGGAAGGAAAGGCTCGACGATGAAGTTGTTCAAAGTGCCAGAGACAGCCTCGACCTGTTATCGGGTGCATCAGAAAAAAAAAAAAAAAGATGAAACAAAAGTATGTGTGTGTGTAAACTTGATGTCCACATTACCTTTTGCGGTTTTCCAGCTCGTTCCGAAATCCACCGCTTGGCTTCGGGCCAGCTCTTGTTGAGGGCGAGGAGCCCAGCCTTGCCACGGCGCTTGATGAGCTGATCGGGCTTTGCAACGAGCTTGGTGGTAGAAACCCAGTTCGGAAGTTTGTTGTCCGGAGTGATCGTATTCGTTTCTGGATCCCAGGACACTTGGGCAACCCGAGCGGCAGGGTACTGGAAATGGGTCTCGACTGTCGCATGCGGTGCCACTGAAGGAGCACGCTCAAGCCAATATGCGAACAAGAGCTTGGCATCGTATTCGCGGATGGCTGGAGAACAGTGTGAGCGACAAACGCACGGACCGGGGAGGAGACAGACCTTTGGAAGACATGGTGGTTACTCAGAAGAAACTGGATGGCAGACACTCTGCGCCAGTGAATTATCATGATCATGATCTCCTGGCGCGTCATTGGATAATTACCTAATAATTATCACGATCATCAGGCAATATCTGGGGAATTTATCTGGCAGTATCGCGTACATGGTTCGATTCATGAATAACTAGGTGAGTGTGTCTCTAACTGGCAAGGTCATCAAACAAAACAATGGCATCCATTTTAGTTATATAAATAGCAAAACTAACTTTTCGACAAGTCAATAAACATAGAGTAAGCACATCACAGGAATAAAATGGTGCTGCAACCAGTGACATTACGAACATCTCACATGGTGGATTTAATAGCATCGACCAGAGTGCCGTCAGGAGTATCCGTGTCTATCGACCACATAGCAAAGCCTGCTAGTTCTTTTGATTTGATGAAACTGCCTTTGGCCTCTGTTCACAACATGAGCGAAGGATCAAAAGATCGCACGTATGGACATACTGTAGGTATCGGTGTTGTCGTAGTTGATGAGGACCTCGGTTTTAGCGTTGTAAATGTATGCCTGTCAACCCTAATGAGCGTTGTAAAAACAAATCAATAGACCCATGCCCACAGTCTGGCTACAATTGTCGAACTGGAAGAGCTCATTTATTCCACGTCCCTGAGCATCAATGAGTCCCCTCTGGACCATGTCGTTATAATTGAAAACGCCGCCTGGTCCCTGATCAACACCACAAACATCGGGGGTTGCTGGAACGCAGATATATCAGAGTTCAACAGTGTGAACAGTCAACGACTCACGCGCATAGGAAGTTTCACCAGTACCCAAAGGAACTTTGGTCTCATCAAAGCTAGGATACTGCGCAAGCTTCTGAGCATCGCCGTTGATGACTGAGCTGGAAACGGTGTAGCTATGACCATAGCTAGGCACACCAAGAGCAATTTGATTCGCAGGGAAACCAGCCGCAGTCCAGGCGGTGACAGCAGATTCACAAGACCCAAACTGGTTTTGGCTGGGTGCACATGAATCCTGAAGGGGAGCGTTCGGACCAGCACCAACATTAGACCAAGTTCCATAAATATCATACGCCATGATGGCTTTATCGCTTTCAGCACCAGATTACAGAGTGGGAAGGATGAGACACACCAATGCGATCCAGGACCTGCGCAAAGCCAGAAACATCAGTCAACGGGTTCCCGTCCGGCCCAATAAACGGTTTGATAGCAACAGCTGCTGTGAGCTGAAAGTCCTTTCGCGCTTTCTGACGGACTTGCTTGAGTAGTGCAAGGAAGTTATCAGTATCGTTGCCGTTGATAACATTACATCCAATGCCGGCCGAGTTTGGATACTCCCAACTACATGAAAAACAATCGATATGTGAACTGTCAGGAGCCTTGCAAAAGACGCACTCAAAGTCAAGACCATCAAGTGAGTTGTTATCCGCAAAGTCAATTAAAGCAGTTGCAAAGGCAGTGCGGTTCTCGGGCGTTGCAACTGAAGAAGAGAAAAATCGCGAACCAGTCCACCCTCCGACAGAAAGCAATGCTGAGACATTCTTTGATGAGGTAAGCTTTCATCTTGGGACACGATGAGAGCAGACGTACATGAGCGTGAGCTTGGGAGACAAAGTCTTGGAGGACACTTGGCTCGTCCAGTATCTGAATGAATGGTGGATCAGGGGTGGTAACACTGAACGCCCAGGTAAGATTTTTGCCGCAAACTCTGATGACTAGTACGTACGCAAAAGCATAAGTCAAAGCTGAATACTTTTCCCACAGAATCTGGCTGGGTGAAAATGTGCTATAAACCCAGCCGGGATACCAGCCAGTAGCCAGTTTGTTTCCAGAGTAGGACGACGTCGGACTTGCATGAGTGGGCATGTTGGATGGTCGCCGTGAACACTGCAGGCGAGCCGAGACAAGGGACATGAGCGCAGTGAGAGCGAGGAAAAGCTTCATTTTGGGCAAGACAGAAGGAATGTACGACCAGCGCCAGATTTATAAAGAAAGAGAGTTGTTGTTTCGCAATGGTCTATTGTGTTGTCTGGTATTACATAATATATCCATGCCAAGATACTAACCCGATATAGCCTAAATGAGACATGTTGCTATGGGAATCCCAGAACAAAAGGATTACGTGAGACAGATAAAAGGCGCTGCCACCAGGATCCTGCCTTTCCTTCTTCCCTTCACAGGCCAGGTGCCCTTGTTCATGTACACCCTGCTTTTGCTGTCCGTGCTCGCAGCCAGCGCTGCCCCCTTCTCAGAGCGTGATGCTCCAGGATCCGGCTTTGTCAAGCAGAACGGGCTTGATGCCCAGCAGCAGAATGCGCAGTTCCTCGCCATGAAATCATCCGACGCCTGCCAACGTAGGTCCCTGTCCGTGGCATTTCTGTCTCGCTAATCGTCTCCAGCCGGTGGCACTGCCTGCATCGAGGGTGGCTTTGCCGAATGTCTCTATGGGAAATGGGTAATCCAGCCCTGCGATCACAATCTCTACTGCTTTGCTCTCCCTCTGCTCAACTCGCCTGGCGTGAGCCTTACCTGCGACACGGCCCAAGACGCTGCCGCCCGTATTTCAAATGCGATTGGGAGCAGTGTTGTTGCTGCGCCTTCGAGCCCTTCATCCACTTTACACAGCACTGCACCTTTGCCCTCGTCCAGCACCGTCCCCCCGGATGACTCTGGAGAGGATGATTGCGAGTGCGATGCCGACGGTAGCTGCATTGATGACGGCCAGGATGATCTTCCAGCCGGTGACGATGAGTGTACGGATGGGAACGAGCCCACGCCCTTGACCATGGCTATATCCACGGCTGCAGTGCCCACCCGCCTGTCGAGTACCAGTCAACGTCCACCGGCCGCCACCAACTATAGTCATGGCCGCCGCCAAGCATATGACCTCGTCCCTGCATCGAGCTCAAGTATGCCGATCGTCGGTCCAACGGTTACTGTGGTCTCTACTGTCACTGTCGGCTGCGGTGTGGCGCCGACGCCGTTTGTGAGCCAAGTTACGAACGATCCTGGAGTTGGGTTTGTGAGTTTTGGATTTGTGCCAGTGTCTGCGGCTGGGCCGTCGAGTAGCCAAGTGTAGTAAAATAAAGTAGATTAGAATGAAAGAGAGTGACGGTGTGACATGGGAGACTCGATGAGCGACTGGCACTCTCTCCGCCCCTGGCTGGCCCTGTCCGTCCACGAAATCACCTCTGTCTCCGTCGCCTTCCTCCTCACCGCGCAGCTCGCAGACACACAGTCCACCGTCACCGACGCCCTCGCCGAGGGTCTCTCCATCAAGGTCAACGGCTCGCCCTCGCAGCGCGTCATCGTCCGCATCGACGAGGCAGCGGACGAAGCCGTCATCATCATATACGGGCTCATGCCGGGCAGGCAGTACGACATCGAGCTCGTCATGGTCCGTGCCGAGCTCAGACGAGAGATCACCACCCACGACGGCGAGCCGCCCCCAGCGCCCGACTTGGACCTCCATGCAGACTCGCTTCCTGCCCCCATTGCGCCTCCACCGACCGTGCCCGACCATCCGCCTGCGCCCTCTCCCTTCACCATCGAAGATCGTCTTTCCCAGCTCACCGGCTCCCTCTCCCTCCTCTCCTCACAGCGCGATTCCCTCCAATCCCAGATCAAATCCGTTCGTCGTGACGGCCAAAAGGCAGATGCAGCCCTCCGCTCAGAAATAGAGGCCCTCAAACGCACCTCTGAGAAAAACCTCGCCGCAGAAAACCGCGCAAAACAGAAGATCCTCGCCCTGCAAGAAGCGGTCAAACGTACCCATGCAGGCACACGCGCCATGGAGCAGGAGCTCGATCACTTGGAGCGCTCTCTGCCGGCGCTGCTCGAGGAAAAGGAGAGCAAGGAGCTTGATTATGAGAGTGCCAGGAAAGAGGCCGACAGAGTTACAAGGCAGCGGCAGATGGTGGATGACCAGGACAGGAGACGCGTCGATAAGCTACGCTCGGAACATTCCTCTTTGACTCACAAACTGGAAAAGATGACGGCCAAGAGGGAAAAGATGCAAGGGAGCGTGTTGCCCGACCTGGAAGGGCAGCTGGCCCAGCTGAGGAAAGAATGGGAGACTATGGACGAGCTGGTTGCACCCTCTGAAACTGAGCAACAGCACCATTCACTGCCCTCGTCAGCGTTGGCCACAACGAGACGACGGGCTAATACGGCTGCAAGCTCTCCCGTACCTGGTCCCATAAGTCGACCATCCCCGACATTGACTCGAGTACAACAAGCACCATCTACTCAATCTCGAACAGCGAGTGCCAGCCCTGGTCTAGTTCCAGCACAACTTGGTCATTCATCGTCCCATCCATTATCAACTTTACTATCATCACAACAACAACAACATGTGAAATCATATTTCCATTCGCCCATGGTTTCTGAACCATGCGCGGTAGATCCAATATTGTCACATCCACCCTCTTCACCGACAACGGCATCTTCGCGTTCGAGTTGAGATTTGTTTGATTGCATTCACCTGCAGCGATGGATTGCTGGCTTGTTCGTACTTTACGAGACGCATTACCAGTTTTTTTTTTTGCGATGTAAGAATTAGCTTAGATCTATTTATAGTCGGATTGAGAATGCAAACTTGTCGGTTGAAAAAAAAAAACAATCGTAAAAAATTGGACATGGACGGACACTCGGGAGAACGATTCTTTGTTTTTTTTTTTTCAAATGATGACCGATGAAGGATATATGATGTTGGGTGATAAGACGCGTTGTAATCGGTGTTGGACGACTTTTGTGTTACGTTCTGGTCTCTCCGAGTTTTGTTGCCATGGCAGATGTGTGTTCTAGTGCAATAGTAAGGCTTATTCGAACGAGAACTGTTGTGTCGTGTAAACGAGTCTCCCAAAATTGATATAAAACTTGTTCTTGTTCCATTTGGGCTATGTCATGTTTCAGCTTCTTTCGGTCGGTCACCTTTACCGGTGGTTGTGGGCCGAATTCGGCGCGATAATACCGGACAATAAAACAGCACTAATCGGACTAGAACGCAAGAAAAGCACCTCTCTCTTGATATTTCATTGATTCTTAGGCCCTCTGATTCAGTTCCAAAAACCCATGGATTTTTTTTTTTTTTGACTTTATAAACTACCCCCCAAGGGTCGACAAATGCGCGAGTGTGAAAAAAAAAGACCAACTGCTTGTTCTTCTTTCCTTTTTTACCTGAAGATCGATATCCAGGAGATGAAACCTAATAATCCACAGGGAAAAAAGAGTTCCGACCTTGACGGCGATGACATTAAGATTAGGTCTTTTTTTTTTCATGGCTTTAACAGAGAGTCTCGTCAATGTGTGTCTCAGAGGGATTCTTTGTTTGCACGGCTCTGATTGGGACTTTGAAGAGTCATCTGAATCACCAAAAAATGCACATAAACTACTGAAAGCGATTGACGCCCATCTCAACTGTAACGCGGCTCCTGCAGCACTCGTGATATATATATATATCAACTTGGCAGAGAGCGGCATTGCCGATGATGGTCTGTTATTCAAGATGCATTGCGGGCTGTGTGGGTTACTCTGTTGATTTCATACGTCCTTATCTGCTGTGTCTCCTCTTTCAATCGAACTGCTGCTCGAGCCTTGTTCTCAAGACGCTCGTCGCGGCTTCACGTTCTTGCCTCTACAGATAGTCAATTCCTTCTTCGGTATTCAGAGCAGACACATGCAATTTCTGTCACGACAGAGTCAGAGCTCGGAGGCTCCAGAATCTGTCAACAACGAAAGATACCACATCGATCCCTATATTCTCATCAGCATTCTACTTGAGACGCTCGGCTATGGGAGTTTCCTGGTGTTGTTCTTTCTCTCGACGATTCTGCTCTTTAGGCGAAGAAGGGTGCTGCTGCGCGCGAGGACGGAGCCGGTGGCGTTGAGGAGCGTGACGTTGTATTTGGTTATGGGTATATTGATGTTTTTCGCTATCACGGCAGTGGGTCGTTTTTTCTCAGCGAATATCCATATATCCTGCTCAAGACGTTTTCGGGTTAGAAATGGTGCTTTTGGTGGGCAGAGGTTTTACCGATACCCAATGGGCCGAGCGTTGGGGTGCTCGTACCTAGGCTCGGTCGTAATGCATACCGTATGAAGGGCGTCTGTATACGGATTACTGTTCTGCTAGGTGATATCATCACTGTACGGGTCGTCCATGAGTCAATTGGATGAGAGCTCATTTCTTTTTTTTTTGAAACCAGATTTATCGACTATGGATATTGGGTAGTAGAAATAGATTGATGATTGCATTTCCTATAGTGGGCTTTTTTGGTTTTTTAGGTATGTGTGGATCGACCCACGGTGGTCTCTGACGGATCACTTCTCTCGTTCCAGTGTGTGGAGTCGAGCTCTCGGGACGTGCGAGAGGAGTCATCAATTCGCTGATTCCAATTGAGAACGGGAGACTTGAACCAACGGGCTGGCATATAGGTGCTATATCATGCACGACGAGTATCACGGTCTATGTCACCTGTAAGTACTGATGATAACCTGAGATATTCAGAGTGGCAATCAACCTGTCATCTGCAATACAGCAATGATTGCCTGGGTTTTAGCAAGAGCGCGAACGCGTATGAGACCTCAAGTCGTTAGACAGAGTCCCCAAATTGGAGTGAGTTCTTTCTCGTTCGTTGGCTCATGCTTCACACCTGACGAATTAGCTCGTTGTCTAGCAAGTTCTTGCCGTCATCATTGAAAGTGCATCATTGTACACGTGCGTACGCCTGATAACTGCTCCCTCTCGTTTCATATCAACATCCTTCATCAATCTACCAGCATATGGAACCTTTTTTTCATCATCACAGGTATAGGCCTGAAAAGCAAAATAGCTCTCACTTTCCTCGATTGTATTCCTGTGGTCTATGGAATTTCCATCGCGCTCATTAATGTCCGTGTGGGACTTGGGTGGGCACGCAGCCATGACGAGCGTCAGGCTACCTCTTCACGTCCGACCGGTGGTAGAGGTAGGAGGAGGTGCTTACCTACATCTTATGCGCAGAGAGGCGTTTATGTTTCGACGGAGGTGTATGCTGAACCCTCTGGGCACTCCTGCGTGCAGTCGTCAGTGGCTGAGGAACTAGAAGATGTCAGTACGGCTTCATCGACTACTTTTGGCTGCCCCGGGGATTCGAAAGCGAATCATAGTACAGTTTAAACTACTTGTCTTGGTATGCTTCGAGATATGTACCCATTTATTTAATTTCGGAAAGCAAATAGTTATGTGTCGGGTAATCTAAACTGTAACCATTCTGAATACCTTCTTCGATCCTAGCCAATACGGGGTCAAAATTCAAAGGCTCGTTGATGGAATGGTAAAGTGAGAAGATTTTTGTTTCGTGCTACTGCTGATTTCCTCCCTAGTCCTACCTTGTCTATGAGACAAAAAAGGGTTTGCCACAATTGTCATGGAGTAAGTAACGTGTGAGAAAAATGGCGTACACGTTATGTGACCGGCGCAGCAATTCAAGTCTACATTAACATAAACATTAACCATGGTCAAAGCTTCAGATGTTGTTCTCATCCTCGTCGCCATTCTATTTCCTCCTGCTGCTGCGTTGGTCGTCACTGGCTGCAGCTGTGACCTTCTCATCAATCTCTTGCTTACGATGTACGTTTTTCCTTTCCTTTCTTTTGTCAGTTTCCACTCATTTGCGTGGTTGTTGTTACAGCTTGGGTTATTTACCAGGACATATTCACGCTTTCTGGTTGATTTACAAGAAGATGCAGGCAGAAGAGAGGTATGGAGATGGTGGCTTCCGCTGTATGTATTCCATCTCTCTTTTTCCTTGGTATTCATGGATCCCTTGTGCGTCTTCACAGACCTCGGTTCAGGACACTATGAGCCGCTTTACCAGTCGGACCCCTACCCAGGCCAATACTCTCACTCATCTATGCCTGCTCCTTATGCGCAAGATCCGCAGTACTATGGGGCCACTCCTCAATACCAATGAGCCTTTTTGGCATCGAGAATTGCTGCAATCTCTTTCCTGGTAGCATTCACAGACAGCAGCTTTTGATGATGCCTTTCACCCTCCATAACCCTATGCCTCTACTCATAGATTCTGATACCTTTGGAACAGAAAAGACATACAAGGGCGTCATCGTGATCTTTGTTGTTTACTTCACATACCCTACCGGGCTGTTGTATTTTTTTGCTCGCATTCATATGTATGCATGAATAGTTTTTGTGGGCTACCTAGATACAGGAGATAAGCGCTTGAACTGTAATCTGTCAAAAGTAGACATTAGCATGGGTACAATCGATACAGCAAGAAAACCCCTCAGAACAAATCTGTCCCTCATTCATATCGGACATATGCTTGTATAAATAGTCTCGAACATCGTTGGGGTAGAAAGAGATAGGGCGATCGCTCACCTCGAATGTCCATGAACAAACGATCGAAAGAGGACTGAAAAACATTTCAATGTTAGTTGACCGAACTCAAATGAGAACAGGGAAACACGAAGAGGATAAGAAACTTCAGCGGGTGGTGCGTGTTAGCACTTGGGCACACGTTTTTGAGACTGTCGCCCACTAACGTTGTCGCCATAAGCTTCCTCCAGAGAACCAAGGTACACGAAGACCTAGGCTTTTATGAAGCGAGACTCACGTAGATCAAATAACAAAATCCCTATTGAAACTATTCAGTGTTTAGCAGATGCAGATTGGCACGAAGAAAGAAGAGAGTCAGTTGGTGATGCATGTTACAAGAGCTGGTCCATGCTTTCTGAGGTATTGGAAAAAGTCACCGACTCGGAATGGAAAAGTATCATCAAGAGGAAAACGAAACGAAAGGAGAATGAATCACTCACAGAGTGTCCGGTTGTCAACAAATGATATCCAGAGTGAATTTTTCTGTGGCTTGCGGATGGTACCGAAGCGGAGCTCAAAAACGGTTTTGTCGATTTTTTTCAAGAATTTTTTTTGCTCTATGCTTCGCAGAGGCAGGTGGGTACCGTCGCCATCGTTTCTTTTTGAGTGATGAGAAATTTTTTCTCAGTTCTGCTTCCGAATGAGAGAGTCAACCTCTTGTGGATAGCTTTATACCATATCATTTTTTTTCTGACTTCTCTTGACTGTACGCTTGAGTATGCTTTTACTAATTCAAAGTCTCTCACCCCCCAGGTCTTCGATCTCCATGTGAGCTTCATTTCTCTTTCCCCTCGCTCATGTTTGGCATTACAGTCTTGACGAAAAAAAAAGTTCATCCATTCTTTGAATATTATCCCATCGTGTCACTGCTTGCGACGAGCCGGCTTTACTCGCTTGCGAGGGAGCTTCATCTGCGATGATAATGTTGCACCCGTTCTGGTTGGGACATCCGATCATTGCTGATTGGTTCCGAGCATGGAGGTCTATAGATGGAGGATATGAAAACATGGCTTTTCTGATCCATTCCTTTTCATTTGCATGCTTTTGTGTAAAATGTGTTATTGATGCTGTTCCTTGTTCAACAGGTATTAGGATGATATGTACAATTGTAGTGTATGCAAGTGCAGGAAATGAGAATCATGATGTTACCTCCAGTTCATTCAAGTCTAACTGCCTCAACGGTTGCGATAGCGCTCCCAACTATGTCGGGAACAATTTCTATTGTCTCTGCTGCCTGGGGTTTCATGCTCTGAACTGCCTTGTTCGCGCTCTTCTTCCTTCCCCATCCAAGTCCGAACTTGAAGTTCAAATCGATTCCTGCATCGTTAGCCCGGACACTTCCATCACTCAAACTCTTATAATGTTCTGCTACAGTCTTATGCAACGCTTCCAGCGTCGTCCAGGCACCTTGATATCCTAAGCCGCCTTTCTCTGGTCCAAGTCTTGCCCGATGATCATCGAATATCAGATGTACTTGTGTGAGCGAAAAAAGAGATGGCTGGAGGTTGATCAGATTACCTGAGATGCGAGGGAATCTCAAATGTGTGAAGACGAGTGAGGGGAGTGTGTAGTAGAACTCTATGAGATACGCCAAGAGGAGCATGAATGTTGGTGGAAGGAAGTGAAAGACACATTCAGAATTTGTGAGAGTTGAAAGAGTGGTGAAAACATCGCCGTTGGTAGGCGTTGGACCTGGATCGCAGACATTGAATGCTTGTCCGCTTATGTCAGGAAGAGACTTTTTATTTGGTGGGTCAGAAAGCGCGATAAGGCGTTGTTCATAGAGTAGATGGGCGAGTGCACAATTCTCAACGTAGCAGTGAGAGCTGATAAGAGACTGGATCCAAGTTGGGTTGATCCTACGAGCAACGTAGGCACCACAGAGCATATCACCTCGAGGACCAAATATACCGTTTCCAGGGCGTATACAACCCGTGCGCAAAGTTTTGGGAGATGCTGATTTGTTGGTCGAATTCAGTGGCCGCACAGGTTGGCCATTTGCACTTCGTACTAGACGTTCGCCCATACTCTTACTCACAGCATAATTGGAGAAAAATGCGTAATGTGTCCAGGACTTCTCGCGTTCTTGGTCTTCGTCACGAATGATTTGGGTATGGAATTTGGGAGAGGACTCCCAAGGCCAAAGTAAAAACCGATTACTTCGGATACCAATACTTCCAGAGGAAGTATAAACCAATATCGTAGCACCAATCTTCTTTGCGGCGTTGACAACGTTCTTTGTACCATCAACATTAACTCTAGTAGATGAAGGCAACTGCCAGACGTAGCGTTCATAAAAGCGGATGTTAGCTGCAGTGTGGAAGATGGTTATCTCGGTGTTTCCCGCGATAGAAGATGGCCATGGAGAGGAGAAGGCCAAAAGGACAGAGGAGGAGGATGAAACATCAACAGGTATGAATTGTACGCCTAGTTTGAGAGCGTTTTGTAGGGCTTTACTCGGAGGTGGACGGATATCGAGAAGACGGATACATGAAGGATCTTCCCCTCTGTCTAATAATTGCGTAGCGATCCAGCCACCGAGAAAACCTCCCTGTTGTAGTTTTGTGATTCAAGGAAATGAAGGAGATGAAGCACATACCCCACCGATTATTAAATATCTTCTACCGGTCTTGGGAGGAAGTTGATTTTCTATACTTGGTGGATGCTCTGCAAGCTGCTTGCCCGTCCCACGAACCTGGTCTGGCGTGCAGCGTGTCTTGGTCGTAAGCGACTCCCAATTATCAGGTAGGCGAGTTATTTTTCTGTCGTTAGTGTATATGTAGAGAGCCAGCAGAGCTGTGAAAGAGAGAAATGCATAAAGATATGAGACGGCTGCTGGTGACATGTCAGGTTTTGATAATGAGATTAATGGTAGATTATGAGAATTTGAGTCTGAGTCTCTCCTGAGTCTCTCATGCTACTGGATATGTTATGTAGTATATTTCTAGATGCTTGTAGGCCACATAATAACCTCCAAAGGACTTTTCGTCATTGGCTTTATTGCCAGTCAACGAATACGAATGGACAAGTATCCAGTATGATTACTGGACCCAATAACCTATGGAGGCATGAGTTTACTCATCATATTGAACTCTTCTGTGGCCCTGGCTTGCTCGACGCGTACTGTTCGTTCGCTACAGTTTGTATAAGCACCTCCTTCATCATGAACATAATCAAAACCTCAATGCAGTGGCAGGATCCCACCAAGGAGCCCGACATGTATCTCGCACTTGGTGCTGCTAGTACTGATATTTGAGGAATGGCACTATTAGATAGTTCTAGCCTCCGAATTAGCGACTGAATCAGGTCTTGCCTTGAAGAGCCTATGGTTATTCCCAAGGCCTATATTCAGCTCATACCAGCATCCCAAGTCTGTTTTCTCGAATCCTACCCAATTTCTTACCACACTACCCACATGAACAATGAATATTTTTGCTTTTCTGCATATCGCAGCTAGTGCAACAGAAGAGCTGTATGGAAGAAGATCGATGCTGCTGTCTACAAGCGAGTTTTTTTTTTCGCTGACGCTGGTCCCATTCCTGATTGGCATAGTGGGTATGAATACTTCATAAAAGTACACCCACAAGGTCAAGGACAAGGGCAACAAGTACATTGACAGAAGACAAGGGGAGTCAACCCCAAGAGTACAGAAGTCAACAAGATCGCATTCCTGCTGAATGTGTTATGAGTCTTTTCTTGACTAACCCTTCATAGAGCATCACCTTTTTTTTTTGGTAGGAGGAAAACTGGTTACCCAGCATGAGATTGCTCACATAGTGTAGGCTTGGCCAACCCAATAAAAACCTCCCTGGGTTGCAAACCCCACCTGAGCTCCTCACATAAGTGAGGTCAAAAGGGAGTGTTCCCTTTCTCCTTTACTTGGAGCAGGTATGCCATACTATAGGACTTTGTTCTGGGTTTCATTTATGTGTTGTCTTTAGGTTGGTCTTTTGTTCTTTTCATTTATGCTTTGTCTTTAGGTTGTTCATTGTTTTTTTTGTTATGCATGCTGTTGGCTTCAGCTCCATTCAGAAAATGGAGCCTACTGAGCTCCTGACCCACATCAAGGGCGCATGACAGGTCACCTTGTCAAAGTGACCCAACCTTTCGTACCTCACAGCTATAGGCTTCCTCAAATTCATAAGATAATTCTTTTCTTTTTTAAAAAAAATCAGCATTTTTATACATGGGGCTTGGTGGCAGACCAAGGGACAATTCTCTTTCTGTTTTTTGATCAATGTTTATTTATGTAATATAAATTGATTGATTCTTTGAGATCAACATAGGACAGATTGTTACAATCTGCGAAAGTGTCTGCAATTTTGGCGCAGTAAACGTAAATTCAAGAAGTCAGGAGGCGAAGTCAATTTCAATTGTCGGCAGCCCACGCTTCATCGTAGCCCAAAACACTTCTGTCCCAAAAAAACGAACTTGAAGGGACACCAGCAATGGTCCATCCCATATAATCCATCGCTACCCCTGCAGCTCTTACAAATAAAGTTCCATCAAGCTGCGACGTTCCTTTGAACGTCTCTTGACGTTCACCTTCTCCAGGTCTAAACGCACCGATAACCTCCCCCGGCCCCCTATCACCATACTTCTGACTGGCAAAAACAAGGGCACGCATGACTTTCGTGAGGTGTAGATCTGGATGGTGTATCGCTCCTTGAGTAAGTAAAGGCCAGGGATTATAGTCTTCATCTTTCTTCATATCTCCAATGCCGAGACCTTTTTCATTGATGTTCATAACTTTATCCCATTGTACCGGGCGAGGACTTTCAGTCCACTCTTGAACCAGGTTAGCACGAATGAGAGGACGACCCCTGGCCAGCATCATGATGACCATGAGAAGAACATAATACCTGATGAGCGCAACCTTGGGTCTGGGGCTTTTGATAACGCTAAAGAGCGGTTTGAGGAAAATAGAACTGGTCAAAAGGTGCATGAGGAAGAAATCCAGGCGCGTCTCTCGTCCCTCTCGTCCAGTAGCGAAGAACAATAATGTCGCGACCCAGATGAGCTCCTCGACTCGCGAGTCCAACTCATCTTCAGAAGCATCATTCGGTATAGCCAATGTATATTGTTGCACGATACGAAGGATATCTGCCAATTTTGCGTCTTCCAGTACAGCCTTTACTCGAGTATAAATGAAAACCTCGCGGTCATAAGGAAGTGGGGGAGTGAGAATTGGAGAATCAGAAATTTGACGAAGTACTTCGAGAAGCGATATACCACGAGAGGGCTGTCTTCCAGGTCCAGTTATTGGCAAGGGAAGTGCATCATTGTCAGGTCCCCAGGCAGTCGGATAAGGTAAAAATGACGCGAGAGAGGCACCGTGAACTGCGGTCTGAGCGAGACCACTGGCCACGAGTATGTTTTCTCCGAACTCAGCACCGTACTTTTTTGAGGAAATCACTGATAATTCATGGCAGAGACATAGAAAGAGATACGCACACCAACTTGAATGAGTGGATGGAGGCTGTTCAGATATGGGTGAGTTTCTTCCATATTAAAGAAGCGAAATGTGTGCGTACGCCCCGTCGAGGAAGCGATCCAACATATCTCTTCCTTTATAGTTCGCCTCGGGCTGGAAGACATAGGACTCTATTATAGCAGAAGAGCCGAACTTCTCTATCTCTTGGCAAAAAAATTTATAGTAGCCACCATATGCCCTGTCAGGGTGACAATGAGATCATATGAGCCTTACACCACGGCGATAAAGAACCCACTCTTGTTTACCTAAATAGTCTGTCCAGTTGCCGGCTGTAATCACAATATCTGCATCCTCTTCTCCAATGTATATCGGGCGCTGATAACTCGCGTGTGTGTCATATATCTTTTGGATGACACCAGTTGATGCACCCAAATCATAGGCTGCCAGAAGTCTATGAGGTAGTCACTGATCAGTTCATAGATCCGATTCTGGAGCATCATTTATCACATACTGGTGGCTTAAGTGGTTATGTAGCCCTCCAGGACTGAAGAAGCAGTGATGTTTCTCTGCATCGGACAGAAGAAGCTTTTCTGTCAATGATTTGGTGGCGTAGGAGATACCAGGAAGATTCACGACTCCCCTCTTGTGAATTGTGTGTTGACCCATTCAGAATGACCCCCTGAGAGACGAGCATCATTATTTATACTTATTGTAATGTGATTCAGTGGGACTAGATATTTATTTGCAACCAACCACGTATCTGGGATAAGTAAGTGCTGTACACGCGAGATGATTTTATCGGTCAGCTGTGGTCAGGAGACACCAACCACGTATCTGGGATAAGTAAGCGAGATGATTTTACTGGTCAGCTGTGGTCAGGAGACATGCTGACATGAGACATGAGAGTCATCGGTCTTCGGAAATTTAGAAATTTATGATGCGGTGCTCACAGTTCGTGGTCAATCGCTATGTACTCCATGATAACTACTACTATATGTAACACGGGGGATGATAGAGAAAGAAAAAAAAGG
>Ga0153986_1000153_pt1 | contig 22011 bp, 30 predicted proteins | sample TSGA070MetaG_FD_104724 | JGI IMG/M metagenome (GOLD analysis project Ga0153986, IMG submission 104724) | Attine ant fungus gardens microbial communities from Georgia, USA - TSGA070 MetaG | ecosystem: Host-associated > Fungi > Mycelium > Unclassified | place: USA: Georgia, Alexander Wildlife... | reverse complement strand
GAGTAAGTGATGATCAGATATGAAGGAAAATCAAATTGACAATTAAATTAATATTCTTAATTCACAACAATATCAGAACATTAATATAAACACGCTGTCCGTGAACAGGGATTCTCGAAGCAGAAGCCGCTCCATGCATTGAATTCTGCTCGCGGTACCACTTCAAAATCGAAACTCGATGATATCTGTAGGGTAAAGTTATATGAGAGATACACAGATATAGTACAGTAGAACGACAACGATATGAGTAGGAAACTACTGGTATTACGATCAGAGTCTCCCTCTCCATTGCCGCCATAGAATCATGGATATTATGACAGCAATTAAAGACGTAGCACTGGTGAGATAGAAAGTAGATTGCCAACAGACAGCGCCTCTACAAATGCCCTTCGCTGTGGTATGTGACTGCGAGACGAAAGCATAGATGTAGGAAAACATCGGGGTACCCACGAAGGGGGCATACATCAGTATTCCGAAGTTGCGGCCCAAGTTCTTGAATCCCCAGATGGATGATACAATGCTTGGGCTAACAGAAAGTCAATGAATTGCTCAAGTCAACAATCAGAGTTCACTCACATAACAGTAAAGGGGGCACTATATCCTATCCCAGTCCCGATACTAAGGAATAAAAGTATATTTCATTTCATCTAATACAAGTTGCTCAACGAACCTCAGAATCCAGATACCACCTTGGGTGGTAACTCCGAATGATGACCAAAAGAATGTGAACACCAAAAGTAAGGCTGAGAATAGGAGGAAGCTGACACGGCTGATTCGATGCTTTCTCACATGGACAATCGTCCCGTTTGGAAGATAAGAAGCGATAGGTGAAACATAGTCTGCCAAAGGGCCAACAAGAATCCTAGTCAATGTATTGGCAATTGAAATTAGCTTGACTTGATGTGGTGTGTCATCAATTGAGCTAATGAAAATTGCCTGGCCTGACACCGTAGCAGGGAGAGCTGCAACAATGGTGCCAATATTAGAAATCACCATCTCCGACTGTAGAAGCAGGTCAACATAAATATTGAGAGGATTTCATGTAAGAGAAACTGGACTCACTGCTCCAAAGATGCAAATGCAAAAAAGAATGAGAAGCCATACCTGACCTTGTCTCAGGAAACTCAGAGCGGAGTCAGCCTGGAGATGAAGTTCTGGGATGAATTCGTCCTGTGAGGTCTGAGGAAGAAGCTGTGACGTTTCACTTGGAGGTAGATCACAAGATATAGTAGGCTTGTCTTTCGAATCAAGTCCAGCTTGCCTGAACATTAAGGCGCCAACGATGTGTACAATACCTACGACTATGGTAAGACTAGCTGTAAATGGAACAACTTGAAGAGTGCCCGTTGTATGATCCATAAACCAATTGACAGCGACATAAGTGAGGAAAAGGGGTGATAAGCCGAAAAGGGCCATGCTGATGCCAGAGGCAATGCCAGGTTGCTGTGGAAATAAACGCGTTGCAGAAAAGAGAAAAGAGAAATAGCTAGGTCAAGATAAGCAAGAAATTCCGGTCAAGTTTTCACTATACACACGAAAATACAGTAGCCAATCCTGCTAGAGCGAAGGAGAGGGCCAGATAGGTAACGACCGATGAACTGGTGGAGTTGGACTCAGCGGCATAAACCTGATACGAAAATGTACCGAAAGCCGAGGAATAAAGTATTGCTGCAAGAGCCGAGCAGAGGGAGGGTCCGTATTGATCGATCAGTCTTCCAGCGAGAGCCGCCAAAGGATACTGGCCCATCATGGCACTGCAACATACAAGAAGGGATGATTTTACAGAACGGGAAAAACGGTTGGGAAACCCACGCAAGAACTACCGTGGTCAGCTGAGGCTGAGTTAAATGACATTTCTCTACCAAAAATGGTGACATCAAGGGGAAAGTGAAGATTCCCCCGGAACATAAACTGACGAGGTCAGTTTTCATCAGAGACAGAGAAGAAGTTGCCCGAAGAGACACACGCATTGATAGCAACTGAACAACAAGCAAGCACTCTCCAGATCAAAATGGATAAAGGATGAATCGAGGACATATCTGTATACAATACCAACAGGAGACAGTCAACTCTGCGGTAGATCAAGCTTATGTCATCAGCCAGGTTAAATACTGCCTGTCCAGCTCTCCAAAACACTTTACAATGCCTGACCAGACTACTCAGGTCAAGTTATGGGGTGGTCGCTTTACTGGCAAGACCGATCCCCTGTACATGTTTTGTGACTCTGGGTATGATTGGGGCTGATCTTGAATGTGCAGGATGCATGCATTCAACCAATCCCTGAAGTATGACAGGCGTATGCATAGTGCAGATATCAAGGGGTCAGTTGCCTACGCAAAAGCCTTGTCTCGGGTAGGCATCTTGACCGAAGGAGAAAAAGAGACGCTTATTGATGGCCTAACAGCCGTCGGCAAGGAGTGGGAGGAGGGAATTGTGAGTATAAACCGGATCACATTCCATTGGGCTCAGTAAATTCCTAGTTCCAAGTAAAGGACGATGATGAGGATATCCACACTGCCAATGAACGTCGACTGACTGAATTAATCGGCCCGTTGGGCGGCAAGTTGCATACTGGCCGGTCTCGAAATGATCAAGTTGCGACTGACATACGATTGTGGCTTCTGGACCAAGTAGATGATATTGAACAAGGATTACGCGCTCTGATACGCGTGATGGTCGAGCGGGCTGATCAAGAGAAGGATTATCTGCTCCCCGGTTACACGCATCTCCAGGTGTGTCTACTCTTATGACCCTGGTTATCGAACTTACCTTGCCTTCAGCGAGGTCAACCTATCCGTTGGTCCCATCTTTTGCTTTCCCATGCCTTGTCCTTCCGGTATGATTTGCAGCGACTACAGCAACTTATACCCCGAATTTCCGTCTTACCTCTTGGATGTGGTGCACTCGCCGGAAATCCCTTTGCGATTGATCGTGAGTTCCTAGCCCAAGAACTCGGATTCGGAAGCATTGCGGAGAACAGTCTCTGGGGTGTCGGTGATCGTGACTTCATCATTGAATTCCTTCAATGGTCAAGTTTGACAATGATTCACATCAGTCGAATGGCTGAAGACCTCATAGTTTATTCCACCGCTGAATTTGGATTTGTTACGCTCAGTGATGCTTACAGGTGAGCTAGGTCCATAAACGAACTAAGAAAATAGGCGTAATCTTTTGATGTTTAGTACTGGGTCGAGTATCATGCCGCAAAAGAAGAATCCGGATTCTCTAGAACTCTTACGAGGAAAATCTGGTCGAATTTTCGGCAATGTGAGCTAAGCGAGAGTTCTTTCTAGACTTTCTAGACCATGCAACTTACAGAGTGCAGATGGCCGGATTTCTTGTGACCTACAAAGGCTTGCCTTCCACTTACAACAAGGATCTGCAGGAAGACAAGGAGCCCCTATTCGATGCTGTTGATAATATGTCTGCATCCCTTAGAATCGCTGAAGGCGTCATAGCAACACTGAATGTAATTAAGCACTGTGTAGCACTCGCCTCGGTTTCTGATCCATTTCAGGTTCACCCGGAAAAAATGCTTCAAGCACTCACCATGGATGTCCTTGCGACCGATTTAGCTGACTATCTTGTTCGCAAAGGGGTCAGTATGCTTTAAACTGAGTCTAAATTATTCTGACATCACCAACCCGCAGATTCCATTCCGTGAGACCCACCATATCTCCGGTCGAGCGGTTGCTCTGGCTGAGGCTCGTAAATGTCAGCTGAATGACCTGACTTTGGAGGATTATCAGTCACTGAGCAGCAAGTTCTCGGAAGATGTACGCGAGGTGTTCGATTTTGAGGCAAGCGTAGAGAGACGCGAGTCTATCGGGGGAACTAGCAGAAAAACGGTAGAACGTCAAATTCAATTATTGCGAAATGTACTGTCCAACTGAGGATGACATTGTAATCGTAACTTTTTGGAAATGACATCATCGATTGAATGAGATGAAATGAAATGACTATATTCCGAGATTGTTGACTTGGTCCATAAGCATTAGCTGCGGTTCAGCACAAATTTTTGTATCATTCAGAGGCTGTCGCAGTCGTTGTGTCAGAAACTAGAGATACGTTCACTGCCTTCTGGCTATTTGTAATAGTTTGTTGCCAAGCATGAACAACCATCAGTATGACAACCAATGCACTATGCTCCTTTCTCTTGCAACTACCGCCATTTTCACCTTATAATTCTACCGACAGTACAGCCAAGTGCCATGGCAAGGGATAGGCTAGCAGCTATGAGGGTGCGTTGCGAGACATTGAGCATCAGGTACAATTCCTGACGGTAGGCTAGGCGCAGCAGCAGGGAATGAATGCTGAGTAGTGAGTGCCCTGGACTTCTAGTGGTCGTCAAGTAGAGTGATTTCGTGTTCTGCAGCAGCTCGTACCCGATGCAGGCTCCCGGCGGGGCTCAGCAAAATCGACGGCCCAATGCTCAACATGGTCCGTACTATGAAATGACAGACGTGAAGGACAGCTCAGCGTATGCCGCTGCGACAACACCAGGAGACATGTCCAATTTCTATGAAGAGGTGAACATAGCCCTTCAACTCTTTTTGACCAGAATGTAACAAGATATTGATTTACATGTATAGATTGCATCGATACAAGATATGCTCAAGAGCTTTAACGAGAATGTTATTCGCGTTGGGGATTTACACTCACGGTCGCTAAACAACATGGATGATGCGACTTCGCAGCGTTTCGCTTCACAACTTGATGAACTCGTTGAGGAGACCAGTGCTCTTAGTAATCAACTCAAAAGAAGGATTAAAGCCCTCGAAGCCCAGCCTGCTTCTGGGCGCGATGCACAAATACGCAGGCAGCAGGTGTGTAGAATACTGAGAGATGACCACTATCCGGTCCTCAGGAGTATCCGCAGACAGCCTTGGTGAAATCGAAATTCGTAGAAGCAATCCAAAATTATCAGCAGGTCGAACAGCAGTATAGGACGAGGTACAAGCAAAGGATGGAACGGCAATACAAAATTGTCAAACCTGATGCTACTCCCGAGGAACTCCGTGCTGTGGTTAACGATCCTAATAACGATCAGATTTTCAGCCAAGCAGTGAGTTGATAGTTTACAACAGACAAATACTAGTCCGTCGAGTAACGTATCTCGTAGCTCGTGGGGACGCGACACGACCAATCACAGCGGGCATATCGTGAAGTACAAGAACGCCATGAGGAGATCAAGCGTATCGAACAAACTCTGGCAGAGCTTGCGCAGCTGTTCAATGATGTAGGTTGCATACTCATGGTCGTTGCATTGGATCTCAAAATAGGGTGCTAGATGAGTGTATTAGTAGAACAGCAAGGTGAAGCCATTGATGCTATTGAGGCTACTGCTGCAAACGTCGAGAAAGATGTTGAGACTGGGTGAGGATTTCATCATGCAGAAATTATCTGGACGTTGAGGTTTTTTGTTTCAGATTGGACTACACCAATAAGGCTGTTAATTCTGCACGTTCAGCACGTAAGAAGAGATGGATCTGCTTTTTCATCATCGTCATTGTGCTCATCATTGTGGCCATCGTGTTGGCTGTCGTCATTACCAACAATATCAAAAACACTGGGAATGCATTAGGCAATAGGAACTGATACTGGAGTATTTTTCCCATCCTTCTATCTTCGCCTAATGATGCTCATGATCTGAGTTGTTCATGTGTTTTGCTATGGGCGAAAAATCAGAAACTCCAAACTCGTCTTATTGTACTGGACTAGGTAATCTTTCTTACATACGGATTTTTTTGTTTTTGATACCCTAGAATTTATCCGGTGTTATATATGAAAGAGGTTGGCTAAACAAAGGGGCTTTGGCCGGGCAAATGGTAGATGCTGTGCGGGAGATCGGAGCACGTGGGGGAGACATGGCTTACGCGTCGCCGCTGGTCGCTTTATAACAACGCCTTGCATCTAGCTTCTACCACCATTTCTACTTGATTCCTGCCCCTGCGTTCACTGTTAGTATCACTGTTAGTAACACTGCCTCTTTTCTTTGTCTCTTTCTCACCCTGCCTGTTCAGCCCCTGACAATGCCCAAGAAACGCTGCCAGTTCCAGATGAACACGGATGGTCGGTGTACTTCCTCTGCTCTCCGTGTCGCTGGCGACTGCCCACATTGCCGTGCAGCCTTTTGCAGTGTGGCAAGTTGTCTGTATATTCTTCCCTTGTCCCAGTTAGTTCATCATGTTTTCCTCAGCATCGACTTCCCGAGCACCACAACTGCACTCACATGGAAGACTGCCGACAACAGGCATTTGAGCGAAATAAGAGCAAGTTGGAGAGTGAGCGGACTGTGGCATCCAAGATGACCGCTGCGTAGTGTTTGTCTCTTTGGGCTTCATCTTGTTGCGGGCATGGATATTGTCATCACATTTTATCGTTGCAATTACATATAGTCGTTATAATTCACATCTTGATTCTGATGAGAGGCTGATGAGTTAGAACTGGCGCAAGATGCTTGGTTAATCACTCCAGCTCTTTTATTGCTTGTGCAACCCTGGTGATCTACACAAACATCAACAGAGCTGTCTACATAAAAAAGGACGTTGCTAGGCTTCAGTAACACCTTATCGTAATCTCTCTCTTTTTCTCTAGCAGGTAAGCTTCTACTGATTTCTTTTTTTCGCTGGCCTTTACATCATTCACTTATTTCCTTGACGATTGCACTTGATATCATTTTTTTTTCGGTATGAGTATTTCCCGGTAGTGTGTTTGAATTCAGCGAGTGTTATGACTTAAGACATTTTGGTTCTCCTTTTTATACCGTCTCAGCCCCTTATAATTCTCCTGTTCATGGCATGGCAGTCTATCGGGTAAAATCTCTTATAGGGCATCTTGACACCAGCCAATCAAGAGAAATGTCGGGTGGTGAGTAGCTCTTTTTATCGATAGGCACAGGATACTTGAAGCTGGATAGAAACTTGGTGTCATCTTCAGTTGGCTCCGCCCGATAGGTTATATCCATACTTCTACGTTTTGAGCATAGACTGAGTGCGAACAGCATTTTCAAGCTCACGGCCGCATACAAGGCTGATACTTACGAAAAGAAAATTAACTTGGGTGTTGGCGCCTATCGCGATGATAACGGTAAGCCATGGGTACTGCCTGTTGTCAAGAAGGTTAGTGGTAGTGGTGGCTCGCCGGCTTGTCCATGAAATTATCATCTAGGCTACACAAATCTTGTTGACCGACGATACTCTGGACCATGAATATTTGCCAATTTTGGGACTTCCAGAATACACCATTGCAGCGGCGAAGTTGATTTTGGGATCTGATTCGCCCGCTATTCAAGAAAAACGTGTTGTCAGCGTGCAAACAATCTCGGGAACTGGTGCCAATCATCTAGGAGGTCTGTTCTTATCCAGGTTTTATGGATTCAACGGGACCAGACAGATTTACTTGAGCAACCCCACGTGGGGTAAGTGTACTTCTGACGTGCCGGGCTGACGTAGTGGAAACTCAATGTCATTCACCTAGCTAATCACCAAGCGATTTTCCGAAATGTCGGAATCGAGCCTATTGACTATCCCTACTATGATCCCAAGACTATTGGACTCGACTGTCATGGATTTATGAATGCCATCAAAACAGCGCCGGAACGCTCCGTCTTTTTACTTCATGCTTGTGCGCACAATCCCACAGGTGTTGATCCAACGCGGGAGGAGTGGAAAATTATTGCAGATGCCATTTTGGAGCGTGATCATTATGCCTTTTTCGACTGCGCGTATCAAGGATTTGCCAGTGGAGATCTTGACAACGATGCATTCGCAGTGCGTTATTTCGCCTCTCGCGGAGTGCCAATGCTTGTGTGCCAGGTTTGTTCGACTCCCTTCCATGTGGTGTGGGGGGATGCTGAATTGTGGAGTTTGACAGAGTTTTGCGAAGAATGCAGGACTGTATGGTGAACGTGTTGGGGCTTTGCATATCATCGCCCGTGACGCGGGAACGGCAGACCGAATTCGGAGCCAGTTATCGGTCCTTCAGCGGAGCGAAATTAGTAATCCGCCCTCACATGGAGCACGACTGGTGCGTGGTTGACTGAGCTGAGTAATTTTGCGCTCACAAAGGAAAATTAGATGTGCCTAATTCTGACCAATGATGTACTGTATGAAGAGTGGAAAAGAGACATATCGATGATGGCAAGCCGAATCATTGCGATGCGGAAGGAGCTGCACAGGCTGTTGACTGAAGAACTCGAGACGCCTGGCAACTGGGACCACATCATCAGACAGATCGGCATGTTCAGGTGCGTGGACGGGATGCGTGGGAGTATATGGCCTCTGATCGCATCCGGCAGTTTCACGGGGATCAGCCCGGAGCAAAGCCGGGCACTGGTGGAGCAGATGCATGTTTACCTGACAAACAATGGGCGGATATCGATGGCTGGACTCAACTCTGCCAACATCAGGCATTTTGCCGCGAGTCTCGATCAGGTTGTGCGCAGCTGTTGATAGTGTTAGTATAAGTCGATACGTCATTGATACACACGTGATGGTCAGGAACCGAGCAACTGTCAATGATGTCACACCGGGTCCGGCGTTGATGGATGACGTAGCGCCTGTCCCGAGTTGAAATCTGCGTCTGCCTCTTTCGCCTCTTTTGCCACTCTCCATGGACGCTTCTGGCCAGTCCCGCCCCACCCATATTGCCCTCCCTCCCCGCCCTCTATTTCCTCTTCCACTTTCTTCTCCTTCTCTTGACAACGACCACAACAGTGTCCTCTCCCCTTTTCTTCCCTTCTACACTGCACCCTCCACGCCCTCCGCCGATTCTCCTCTCCCTTCCCCCGCCCTTGCTGACTACTTCACCCCTCCCACCTCGCCTTCTAAAGGTTCTCCCACCTCTGTCGATCCTCAGCCTCTTCCCCAGTGGCCCCAGACTTCTCTTGTTGCTGTACATCCCGCAAGCAGCTATGTGTCCCCCAGTCCCTACGGTACCGACGACGTCTATCCCGGCATCCCCACTGACATCACAAATGACCTCATACTCGACGATGGCAGTCTCACTGCCCTCGAAAAGATTTTTCTTTTCTGTCAGAGCAAACAGGTTGTTCATCGCGTCTATATCGTTAGCAATATGCCCCGCTTCCTCAAGCAAGTGGTCCCTAGCGAGGCTGTGGAATACGTTCTGCCGCTTTTCCGCGACTTGGTACTGGACAAAGGTGAACATGTCGAATTTCTCTTTCTGCCCATATACTCATGTATGTACAGATGAATCCGTGCGGGAAGGGTTCGGCCGTTCATTGGGGGATGTTATGTGGTGGTTTATAACTGTGGGTCGTTTCTAATGTCATTACTCAGATATTGTTAAACACCACAGTCTTGCCGCGTTGTTGAGGTTGTTACTGATAGGGTCGACGATGATCGAGAACAGGCCTCCCATGTTCAGATCCACTACCAAACTTTTACCCCTCTCTTTGGCTCTCTCCTTCTCAGCAATAACGTCCTCGTTAGTGAAGTTGCCCGGAACTCAGTCCTTCTCATCCTCGAGCGCATTAAAAAAGCTGATGACAAGGATTCTTTGGCTCGAGGAGACCACGTTCGTGGCACCCTTCCTCTAGACAACTTATGGCAAGCTCCTACCTCAGATTATGCAATGGATGATCCAGAAATCGAAGAAGAGGAACCTGAACTCGGTCTTTTCGGCCCGCGTGAGAGAGCCTACATCAAGCATGAAATTTTGGCTGCCATCGTAATTGCTCTAGGCCGCCTTGATCGTTTTACTCAAGATGGCGGCTCAGAAGATATACCAGCAGTGGCTGGATGCCATGTTGAAGAACGCCGGTTGTGGCTACAATCCCAATCCGGAGATGGGGTCCAGGTGGTCTCATCCGATGGATCGAAGAATGCTGAGAATGGTGTGACGACATTGACTGACCTCGAGGCTTCATCATCTAACATTATCAACAAAGACGACACAATTAACTCATATTTCCCAATTGTTCCCAGTTTGTATTCTACACCCTCTTCGACGTCATCGACTTCTTCATCAAGTAACTCATCGTCTGGATCATCACCTACCGCTCCACCTGTTGGGGTTTCACCTTCATCCTCGTTGGCTGCTCCAGAGAATTCTTTTTTACATCAATCTTCGCCTTGTGCCTCTGATGACACTATCTGTTTGCAAGTCCCTTCACCAATTGACCATCAGCAATGTGCTCCAACTTCTAACGCATTGACAACGTCTCTGCAGACCTCTCCCCTTGAAGATGACCAAATCCCTTTGTTCTTGCAGCGCGAGAAAACACGTCCACGCGAGAGCCCACTTACCTACTCGCTAAATCCTGGATATATGATGTGCGATGAGAATAATTCATATAACGAACAAGCCACAAGTGGGCGCTGGTCCACCATGCGACTAATTGCCGCTGTGGCTACAAACGGTAGACTATAACACCATCTTGTATCGTTTTTTGTTTCTCATTAGATCACAGGGACGGCTGATTTGGAAACAGAGATTTATTTCATCAAAGACGTTTATCGATCAGTGCAAGATCCTGTTTTTTGGGTCAGGCGTGAAGCTGCTTTCGCATTAGGAGCACTTGCCAGAGTCGTTCCAGAGAACTTTGTCTGCAAAGACCTGGTAAGTATCCCGGATTTTGTGACATAAAATACTTGATTGTCGTATTTAGGTTCCCATGTTCGAGCAACTTGTCAAGGATCCGCACTCCGATGTTCGCCAAAATGTTCTTTTTTCTCTCCCTCCTCTTATTCAGCGCCTGTCTCCAGAGCATCGCAGGAAGGTGACACATGAGACTTTAACGGCACTTTCTGAAGATCCAGAGATTGATGTTCGACAAAGCGCATTGGACACGCTGTCTGAGACGATTTATGCATTTGCCAACGATCCGCAGGGACCTCCAGAATTTTTGTTACGCATGTATCTCGGTCGCAAAGAAGACAAAATTGTCCGCAACGGGACCCGATTGATTACTTTTGAGATTCCTCCTCCCTTGGAGGCATTTTATCTTGACACTAAGAGACCCTTGACCTTGGCGTTCGGTTTCCCTGCTGTCACGCTAACATTGGGTAAGGAGCGTTGGAGCGAATTGAGGGAGGCGTACCTTGACCTTGCTGCCAATCGTATGAATGACGTCAAGCGTGCATTGGCTGCTGGCATGGGTGATATCGCCAAGATAATCGGACCTGAAAATACTCGCCAAGATCTCATTCAAGTTTGGTGGAAATTTATCGAATTTCCCAAGGATTCTGAAACCCGCATCCATGCAATTGAAAATATGGAGGCTCTTATTATTGTTGCTGGGAAAGAGACTGGATTATCGTTATGGGATGGCGTCTCTACAAATTGGGAAGCCAAGATATTTAGGGTGTGGAGAGAGAGGAAAATTATTCTCGAAGAAATGATGAAAATGCCAAATTTGTTGGGCCATGAAATTTTGCCTATCGTTGGTATTATCCAGGCATTGGCATTAGTTGACTTGGAGCAGGGTGTCCGTGATATCGCGGTATCATTTGTATGTGCTTTTGTCATATTGTCGAGACTCTTTCTTAACATCAGCGCCTACTTGCCCACCTGGATAGCTTCCTAGGGTTCAAGGCTTGTTATCGCCTTATCCAAACCTTGTGGATCGTCTCAACACTACAGTCTCTCAACTGCTCTCGTCCACATTCCGTCGCCGGTCAACGTACGATGTTCCAGTCCAGCTAGCTTTGATTGTGTGCTCACTAGTAGGTTTGGCTCATAGGTTTGCATCCTGTCAAAGATCAATCTTTTTGGCTTCCGTTGACGCAGGTCAGAAACCATCTCTGGCGCTCACTGACAACATGCTCCGCATGATGTCTGAACTTTCACAGGACTCTGTCATTGATGTGAAGATATCTGTCGCCCGATTTGTTGACAGTGTTTGCGGTGCGTTCTCACAGCTAATCAAAGCGTCTACAGCGAGGCTGATACGGACTTGTGTTCAGACAAATTTATACGGGAAACAGAACCCATTCCTGCCCTTTTAATGGACATCCTTTGGCGGCTATCTCAGGACAGTTCTCCTTCAGTCAAAATGTATATTTCAGGATCTGCTGCCCTGCTTGGTGGCATCCCAGCCCATGGCGCAAGGCCGGCGCCCGCCATTTTTAGCCAACCATCTAGATCAAGACATTTCTCGAAACCCCCACTGTCACAAGTTGATCATCGAATGTCAATCGATGGGCGTGAAAATTGACGTTCCTAGATTTTGAATGAGTCCGAAATTACATGGTAACCAGATTCCGTTCAGTCCGGGTACGAATGGGAATGCAATAGGCGGGTGAAGAGGCATCCGGCTTTTCGAGCCCCTTGGAAGTTTGGGCTGTGAAATGCTTTCAGATGTGGAAAGTATGGTGACCAAGTCTTGTGTTTGCTATTTATCTGCGACATTTATTAGGTGCCATCTAGTCATTCGCTGATATAGTACAAAATACCCTTCATTCTGTCTCTCAATCCCCTTTGTTTTCATACACCTCTGAAGTTTTTAGTACCATAATATTTGCTTAATATTTGTTAACATATATGGTCTGAGAAACGAGTGTGGAAAGAAGGCGGAGGTTTTGTAATGATGTAAGATGTAAGATGTAAGAGCCAATTACTGTGGTTTCTCGCCGGTTTCTCACCTTGATTTGGATTCTTGTGATGATATGTTTCACCTTTCTTTCCCTCTCCTACTTCCTTGGGCTCATGTGAAGATATGAGCACGAAGTATCTTGCAAGATTAAATCTTCGGGCTTTCCGTTATTGCGTTCTTGGTGAGCAGCGGTTGCTCCAAGGCTGGACGTCTTCAATATCTGAGATGTCTTTGATAGCCATCGTTCTTATTTGTAATGCTCTGACTGCAAGTTTTTCTGCCTGGAATCTGGGTATTGTCCAAGGAATTGAAGGATCCAGACGTCAGTAGCTCATGTTGATTCTTATCACCAACTCATGCGATTCTAGCTTTGATTCAACGTATTGATGCCTACTTGGCCTTCCTTGGTGGTTCTGGGCTGGTTATCTTGCTTTCTACGTATGTCGTACCCATTTTTGCGTAATTATAAATTTAAATAGATATCCTATAGTGTTCTTGTAGAAGTTGCTTCTATTTCATGCTTCATTGGCACTGTGTGGTTCGAATATGCATGGATCTCAATTTGGGGTTTAATGTACATTGGTATGTGGTCGTCGTCACCTCTTTAGTCGAAAACTTGGTTTAGATGCTGGTTTTGCGACGGATAGCTGCCGCTATTGCCGTGACTATGATTGCAAGTCAAGAAGATTGCCGCGCTGCTAGCCAGAGTGAGTACTTGAATTTGTCACCACAGTTTTCAATTTTATGATGTATCATTAGCGCTCAACTGTGCCTCTCTCCAGGTGTTGCTGGCATTTACTTGGTTATGTGCATTGACCCGTTCGTGAATTACACCCAAATTCTCGAACCGCCTAAGTTGATTTTTTTTTTCTCTAGTAATCGTATACTTCTCGGTTTTCATGTTTGCTCTATACGTCATCAAAAGGAAATACTCGATGATCTGGCATTCCATGATGCACAGGTTTCCTTGGGCTGAAACATGTGTCATCCTTGCCGGTCCCCGAGCCACACGCACACTTTCTGTTACACCTGCATTTCCTGCATTTGTACGAAACTCCTCGGTTCCGGTTATTCACGCGCCAAAACCTAAGTATCGGTCGAAGCGCCCGTCAGTAATTGGACTCAGTTCTGGGTATCAAATTGAACACTACAAGCCACCACCTACTAGACTTCAGACTGTATCTCACGGTAGCAGCTCAAGGCCTGCAACATTGCGCACCGCCGAGCTACCTCCAGGTGCAGTGTCCCCTGTAATATCGCCCGCTCTATCAACGATCGAAGAACCAGAAATTATGGAGAGCAATAATTTTTCTTTGCTTTATCCTATGCACATGCAACAAGCTATCCTCCGCACCAATGCATACGGACTAAGACGATTGGAGCCAGCACTATCTCAGGCTAGCTCTGACGTCGTACGAGCGTATGCTAATGCCACTTTTCCACCTTCACCTTCACCACTCGGTGATTGGCCACGTGCCGATATTCTTTCGCAACCTGTGACAAAAAAGAAGCGGAAGGCACCGCCGCCCGTGACAACCCATGGTGATTCTGACCACGGGAACGCCGTGGGTACGAGCCCGTATATTCTGGGTACCGAGCAACATTCGCATGAGATATACCAACATCCTACGCGCGTACCGTCCCACAATACACAGCCTAGAAAATCTGGGGTTTCTGACCGGTCAAATGATTGCTCAGAACTGGAGGATGTGGGCCTCGAGTATGCATGATTACAGGTCGATGTAGTATCTTTTTTTTATGACTCCAAAATGCTCATGATAGTATGTATATTCTTGGAATGAACCAGGTTTCTCTTAATTCAGATGCTCCCTATATCTTCATCCCCTGTGGCTAGGACTTGCAAATTCTTGTTTATTCTGTGTTAAACAGAGCGCGTGGTAGAAATCAATCATAAATCATGTGATGGATGACCGCAAATATAGGCCATGATGTCTATTGTCCATTGTCCTTTCTTGTTCTCTATATATGAATCCTTTTGTCCAAAGAAGCTGTCAGCTATCAAAGTGGAAGATAATTGCATGCGAACTTAATCTTACTAAGCACAGATAACTAGACTTTTCCTCTGTCGCACTCTCTGGTTAAGCTTTTCCATAGGATCGGTGAACTCTTTTCTGACGATCCCTTACAACTCTCTTCTCCTTCTAATTCTGTTCTCTTTCTTTTGCCTATTGATAATTCTGGTGCGGGCCTCAGAATTTCCATCCTCTAGCCTCAATCAAGTAGAAGAGTTCATAATGCTTAAGCCCTTCCTTGTACTGCGCACTACATTCCTAGGTGAGTTCGGGTTTCCCTATTATGTGCGCAATCAATGACAGTAACTTATCTCCAACAATAACATCCAGCTCTTCTCCTCATGTTCGGGATCTTGTTAGTTGCCTTTACGGTTTGGAACCTCAGCGCAGCAGCAGCTATTGGTAGACATGGTAAGCTACTTCTTCTCACTATATCTTTGCATCATCTCATGGGCCTAAGCATCGGGGTCGTCTATATTCATGCTCTTGACTAACTGCTTGTCGATCATCCTAATTTGCTAGTGAGTTACAATTGGTTCAGCAACAACTCTGACTTAGAATTTTTATCCTAGTGCATCGATAGAATATTTTCAACCACGCATCCGGACTGCGAGTGTATTGTTAGAGTGTGGATGGGTTGCCATTAGTGCCTTGCTTCAATTAGGTACGTCTCACTAACCTTCCTCGACTTGATGGCTGAAAGTGATGGTGGTAGGAGGTGCTATCAGTAGTACTACAAACTCAATCTCTCTCAGCTGTCGGATAGGTAATGAGGCATAGAGATCTCTCTTTCGATGGTTGCTAGCCTCGATTAACTATGATTCTTATGCAGATGACTGGAGTATTTGTGCGTCCGCCTCGGTTCTTGTTCCTGCTTCATGGATCAATACTCTCATCTGTGAGCTAGTTGATGTTGAATCGATAAGACGACTCGCTGACTTGACCCTACCGAATAGTCTTCACCTATTTTTTTGTGCTGTTTGTCAGTACTGTGTCCCATTTGCGCCTGTATCCTGATATATGGGCGCGAACCATTTATACCGTGGACTGGTTCATTGAACCAAGGATGAAAGCCTTCTTACGCGAGGCAACATCACAGCCAAGATTAATTTCGTGGTCGCAATATCTTCAGAGTATTAGACCTGCGGCTGAACGGAATTCAGACACAGAGAAAGCTCCTTGGGCGGAGAACATCGGCATACGTCGAGGAAAAGATAACCCTTACGCCGTTCCCTCTTGGGCACACCCTCGTAGTGGTCGATCAACGGCTTCCAGTCTCAATGTCCCGTGTCACTGCACGAGAGAGTCTGTGTCCGACGATAGTGAACCCTCCTTTCCTCCCACTCGAGGAAGTGGGAGTAGGCGAACAACCATAGCCACAGAAAATGCCTCATTATCTCCCAGATTACCTCCTCTTCCCCCCAAAATTCTCTCCAAGGGTAGCACAAGTTCATCTGGGTCCAAGTTCGTTGAGAGTTCTGACCAGGGCCCGGATAAATCTACTCAACCTGCTTTATCTCGGAGCGCAAGCATGAGCCTCTTTCCTTCAACAACAGACAATCATGATCTGCCCATTCCCCTTCCACGCAGATCGGAATGGGTGATTGTCGACAAACGGACATAGAGTATGACCATTAAGACTGCTCTAAATTAATACATTGCATTTTTCATGGACGTTGTATACTCCACACAACACTTTCAATCCTCTGTAATAGGTACATTGTATCCATAGCTGCATAATGAATTCAGGAAGACAGATTCGGAGCTCAAATGGCATTATCAGCGTCGTCAGATTCGATCCCTGCCGTTAGAAGACGTTGCCGAAGCCTTTGCACCTCGCTTTTGGAAGCCGACAGCTCACCCTCAACTCGAAGCAGCTTCTCCTTGGTGGCGGCAAGTTCTTCAACAGCCTCTGCATTTAGCTCTCCAGCACCAACCGCCACACCTGCCAGACAAGTTAAGGATTTGTGTCATCCCTCAGAAATGTGACTCACCCTCTACAAGTTTGACAATCCGCCAGAACCGCAGTATGATCAAAAGTGCAGCAAATTCTTCCTCCTTCCCCTTGAGCACAATCTCCAGGATGAAGGTGGTGATGACAACAAAAGCATCAAATAGATGAAGAATTGCCATTGGGGTTTTTCCAAACGGATTGTAAAATTGTGGACCAAATGCAAACAGGGCAGATATGATTTCCACCAAGAAAGCAGCTGTAATTCCTAACGAAATATGGGCTAAAATCTCCAACCAAGCAGGGTCGTTGATGTTGCCACCGTCACAATTTCTTGTGAGAAAGCCATATCCAAGATCAGCAATGACACAGCTGACGTCGATGGTAAGCTGAACATTAAGCAGTTAGGTAGACACCAAGTAATAAATTACGATTACAAACCAAAAATAGGACTAAAAGATGCATGCGATGGCTCTCTATAACGAGCGCCACTCGCTCCCGCCATTTCTTGAGCGAAGATTGTTCATCATTGGAGGATGAAGTTTCGCCCCCCATGCGACTCCATGGATGATTCGCATCAGTAACAGTAGTTGGTAGAATATCAGCTCCAAACTCTGGCATTTTTTCAAAAGATCAGATAGAGTGAGAGTATGAAAGGTGGTATGAGAGGTATCACAGGCGATGAGCACCCTTCAATATGGGAAAGGTCAAGAATGCCGTTATTGTTCTCATTTTGATCATGAGACCATTGGTCGGATTCATTCGGCCGGAAATCCTTTTTGGCAACAAAACAATCAGCAATTCGATGTCAGTGTCAAACTTGCCAATAATTAGATACTGGACATACTAGATATCGATATTCATCTAATCGGTTGTATAGAACCATCGCTCAGCTCAACTCACAGTCATCAATGACAAGCCGATTATTTCTTTTTCTCTACTGTCCATTGCGATTTTCTATTTTCTTCCAACTTATCGGATGTTTCGTCTTTTGTTGGTTTGTATCGTGCTCGTCAGTACGGAGTTCGGAAAATCATAAAAGAAATTTGATTTGATTCCAGAATGCCTAGGTTTGGATTAAGCAACTTGTTCTTAATATTTGGTCAAGAATAGAGGACGGTTGCTCAATAGCACGCTGCACGTTTAATCCACTTCAGGACCGATACTCGGCATCATCCTTGTGACAGGTGGGCTTCCTGTAATTCTGTTGCGCTTTATGCGAGCAGTGATCCAGTCCCTTCTTCTTATGTCCAAACTCGATGAGGCCTGTCCCTAGTCGTGTTCTAAGCAGGTACGACACTACGCAGGGACGGTCACAGTCACTTTGCCATTGTAAAAGGCTGGTCGTCCTGGGTGGGTAGATTGGTATTTTAGATTCTCTCCAATCAATGGAAGTAAAGGGCTCACAGAACAAATTCCTGCCACTTTCAGAGATTGGTTGCAATACAGATATGCTTGAATGCACCGGTCTTTCTTGTTCACTAGTATTCTGATGTGCATCTTTTAGTTGGGTAATGACTCTTGGTGCTGATCCCTGATTCACCTCAAACACAAGAACTGGTCTAGCAAGTTACAGCTCTAAATTTGACAAATTTCAGAGAAAGACCAGAAAGGTGATAAATTTACCAGTTATCCGCCAGGAATGACACACTATATTTTGCAAGACACTCTTGAGACTCGATCCGCAACAAAACTGAACAGTAGGGCATGCATTGGCCGAACATATTTCCCTCTTTCCCCCGGTTCTACATGCAGCTCTTGTAAACATTCAGAGGAAGGAGGACCAATTACCGTTGTTGTACTCCCTTTTGAGGGCAAGTCATCATTGTTTCCTCAACTCTTATTCCATGAAGCAGCCCTGATGATCGACACTTCCACATACATAGAGCTAAGGAGTCGAACTTGCCAGCATCCATCGATATGAGCGTGAGTTATTTCTCACAAGTCTTGCGGTATCCCTCGTATTATCGTTAATTTCCTAAAAAATATTTTATTCTATCCTGTGAACCAATGCAAGCCTTAATGGTTTCAAGAGGTGAGGAGGATACTTGAATGGTATTGAACAAGCTCACCTAGAAAGATAAACAGATTTGCCAGTGACGTCACACCAAGGACTAAGTTGTGTTGTTGGAAATCAGTCTCGATCTTTTCTTGATGTTCGTGCCTCGTCTTGGACGACAACTTACCCAGCTTGGCATTCGACAACAGTATCATCCTTTCCGTAGCCAATCCTGCTTAGAATCAACCTGTCAAATCAGTTTTCGACGGGAAATACAGAATTTTACCATTAGCAGAGGAATCTGGCAGGGCACCAAGAGAAGTCTTTGTGCAATACGTGTGCTTGGAGTTTCTGCCATTGCTAGCGTTGGGCTTGGAGTCTCAGCTTTCACAAGTCCAAAGGTTTTGTGCGAAGGTTTGTACTCTACTGATCATTGCAAGGAGTAAATTCACGTAGGGTAATGGTAATCCTCAGGTTTTCCGTCATTACATGAGAAGAAACCTAACGGATCTCAAGAATACCTCCCTCCACCACAGTCTTCAGTATCATTGTTTGAGCTGTCTTTTGGCGCTATTGCTGGAATATGTTCTGGCGTCTTTGTAAAGAAGGGGGCCAAAGCTGTTGCCTGGCTTTTGGGGGGGATGTTCGTGTTCTTACAAGTAGGCTTATCCCTAATTTTATTCAATAGCTAACATGATTCCAGTATTTGGGCTCCAAGTCTTTAGTAAGGGTGGACTGGTCTAGGATGTCAGCACGTTTTGAGGACCTATTTTACACTCGGGATGCTTGTGGTCACTCAAAGCCGCCTCACGTTTTGTCGTTATGGAGGTGGTTAATAGATTTCTTGACGGCTGACTTCCAGCCACGGGCGTCGTTCCTTGCTGGATTTGCGCTGGGCCTGAGAGTAGGGTGACCTCGTAGATTAGACCACACAGTCACAAACAGAATGTCTACATCAGAATTTTTTGGCTATTTGATTTATCTTCGAAAATGGGTCGTCGAGCTAAGAACAAGCAAAGCCCCCCACAGCCTCTCGAGCCAGGAAACTTCTCAGGCTCAAAACTTGCCAAACGCAAAGCAGAAAACGACGGGCCTATCCACTCGAGACCCAACAAAAAGCTCAAGGACGTATCTAATAAAGCTAAGCAATCAGCGTCGAATCCCTCTATTTTGAAACCAAAAGGGAGAGTACGACAAGCCAGAGATACAGATAAAAATCAAGTTCGTTCTGTAGAAAGCGAGGAAGGGTCTGGATGGGAGGACGCGGAAGACGACGAGACCGATCTGACAGCGCAGGCCAAGTAAAATAATTCTCGTTACACCTACTTATTTATTAACCAACGTCGTGGTCATCAGGTCACTATTTCACGACAGTGATGATGACTTCCCTGCTTTTCAAGGTGACTTGGAGGAGCTTCCTACAGAGGAAGACAAGTGCGTTTGTCCATATATTGTGCCTTTTGGCTCTCTGAATTGATGATAGTCACAGTGATGAGCCTCTCAGGAGACCTGTTCAGGAATTTGACTTTGATTCTGACCAAGAGGATGACGGTCAATTACTTCCGTCTCAGGTCAAAAAATCCAAACAGTTTGAACAACCTGTAAAAATCATTCCTGCTGCATCAGATGCTAGTGACTCGGATGATGATATAAGAGTGACGATGGCAAACATGGAAGCTCGGTCGCGTGCAATTGATGAGGCAGCTGCTGCTGACGCTGAGTTAGATGCAGAAGAATTGCGCCGAGAAGCCTTAGAAGCTGGGGACGAAAATATGAGTGACGATCAGGAAGTTGACGACGAAATTCGCTTACCAACTGCAGCAGAGCGGGAGGAAGAAAAGGCAAAAGGAGGGCCAGATGTCCAAACAGTTCAAGAGCGAATGAGACATTGTGTTCGTGTGCTAGGGAATTTCAAAAAACACGCTGAAAAGGGACGGTGGGTATTTTCACTGTGTTAAACTACGTCTGTTGATCATGCAAACAAGATCGCGAGCAGAGTATATTGAACAGCTGATTCTGGACATTGCAAGTTATTACGGTTATAATGAATTCCTTGCCGAGAAGCTATTCCAGCTTTTCCCTGTCGCGGAGGTATGAGTGCCAATTTGGCACGATTTACAGGTTCTGATACGGCTTTAGGCTATTGAATTCTTCGAAGCAAACGAAGTACCTCGACCCGTCACGATCAGGACAAATACACTCCGGACACGTAGGCGGGACCTTGCTCAAGCATTGATAAATCGAGGTGTCAACCTTGAACCGATTGGTAAATGGACAAATGTTGGTCTTCAAGTTTTTGAGAGCAGCGTTCCGATAGGTAGAGACTATTGAAGTTCTTAGCAGTCCAATTTCCGATTGACATCCTTCTCAGGTGCTACTCCCGAGTACTTGGCTGGACACTACATGCTTCAGGCGGCGTCGTCATTCTTGCCCGTGATTGCTCTATCACCTCAACCAAATGAACGGGTTTTGGACATGGCATCGGCACCGGGAGGTAAAACGACGCATATTGCAGCACTACTGCAGAATACAGGAGTGGTGTTTGCAAATGATACCAATAAAGCTCGCACAAAGAGTTTGACGGCCAATGCTCACCGTCTTGGATGCAAAAATGTTGTAGTATGCTCTTACGATGGTCGAGAATTCCCGAAGGTTCTGGGCGGTTTTGATCGTGTGCTTCTAGATGCACCTTGTAGTGGTACGGGTGTCATCAGCAAGGATTCAAGTGTCAAAGTCAATAAAGTGAAGTCTCAGCTTTTTCATGACGATATCTTCATATTGACATTCTCTAGTCTGAACGGGACTTCACGCTCCTCTCCCACCTACAAAAACAACTGATTCTTTGTGCTATCGACAGCGTGAGCCCTGAATCCAAAACAGGAGGCTACCTTGTTTATTCAACTTGCTCGGTTACTGTAGACGAAAACGAAGCTGTCGTCGATTATGCCCTTCGAAAACGGTCAAATGTAAAGCTCGTCGATACAGGCCTATCATTTGGTCGTGAAGGTTATACCAAGTACCGAGGGAAAGTATTTGATCGTAGTGTGAGCTTAACACGGCGCTTCTATCCCCATGTGCACAACATGGACGGCTTTTTTGTTGCCAAGTTCAGAATCGAGCGACGATCAAAATCCGGCTTCACTTCTGAAAACGTCAAGGATACTCTCATCACATTTCTCGAGGATGGACCAAAAGAAAGTTTTGAGTCAGATGAGGATCGGGAATATATCGAGAGTAAGAAGTACCTTGTACGACTGTCATGCGACGCTGATGGTTTACCTACAGAGGCGAAGCGGAGACAGATGAAGGCAAAGGGAATGCGACCTCCGCCGCGCAATTTGCCATGACACTAGGGTAATCTCTACTGTATATAGTTCTCTCCATCTGATTATTTGGATGTACATTTGTCGATCCTAATGATCATTATATGGTGCAGGTGTTGTTCAACAACCATTTATTCGTATGTTAT
>Ga0153986_1000152_pt1 | contig 22089 bp, 33 predicted proteins | sample TSGA070MetaG_FD_104724 | JGI IMG/M metagenome (GOLD analysis project Ga0153986, IMG submission 104724) | Attine ant fungus gardens microbial communities from Georgia, USA - TSGA070 MetaG | ecosystem: Host-associated > Fungi > Mycelium > Unclassified | place: USA: Georgia, Alexander Wildlife... | reverse complement strand
GTAGACTTTTGACCTTTTTTTCTCTTTTTTTTTCTTCTTTGCTTTTGTTTTAGTGTTGGAGCTGGACTTTGTGAAGCCTTTGTGAGAATGATTAGGAATAATTGCTTTGAAGAAGGAAACAAATGAATAAAGTTTTTTTCAGTATTTTTTTCTTTCTTTACCCTGTCTTATGTTCTCTCATTATAATATCAACACATTATTTTCTTTAATTTGCATTCTTTCTTTGTTGAGAAAGAGAAGGAGAGCAAGATTTGGATTTGGTTGTAAATATATCTAGACAAGATTTGAGATTTTTGTCATACTCATTGATAATTGTATGTTGGTGTGGGTTGGAAAATATAATTGATTTGGGGAGTCAGAGAAAAATAAATTATAAAATAAATTATAATCATGTAGCTATTACCTATGTGTATAAGCACTTCCAATCGCTTTCAAGATGTTTTGTCTCCTCGTCTCAATAGCGCGTGGAGGATCCCCCTCTAAATATCCCCGGTGATATTCATTGAGGTGCCGTGGACTTAGCTGTAATACAGCTAGAGGGCTTGTGAGGGGGGGCAAACGAGGCTTACAAAAAAGACATGTCAATAGAAGAACTGGCAATGATAACAGAAACTTACTGGTGGCATTGTGCCATCTTGAAATGGCACAATCTCAAGGATAACACCTTCCCCTGATCCCTGAGCGAAATTGAAGTGCTTTTTCAAAAGAAATAATATGAGTGATTGACTCGTCGAGTTGAATGGATGTATTACCTTTCTTGTCATGATGCAGGTATCTCGCATCTCCTGCCTCATCTCCCGCATCTCCTGCCTCATCTCCCGCATCCCCCGTCTCATTTCTTGCATCCCCCGTCTCATTTCTTGCATCCCCCGTCTCATCTCCCGCCTCTCTCGCGTCATCTCCTCTCTCCTCTCCCGCCTCTCTCGCGTCATCTCCTCTCTCATCTCCCGCCTCTCTTGCCTCATCTCCTCCCTAAATGCTTCCAGCATCCCTCGTACACCTTCCACATCATTTGGCCCTAAATCAGTGGCTGAATTAGCATTGAATACTGATATTCAAGGGGCTGCTCACCCTCTCTTCTCGCATATAGGGCATTCTTATATTCTTGGGCCTTAACTAGAGTCTCATCTGTCACATTAGCTAGACCTGGAGAAGCCCATATGGTTATTATCGAGTGTAACGTCAAATTACATGCATATATGCATACCATGAGGCATCAAAAGGTCTGAAACAAGATGGGTTGCATTTGTGAGATCCCGCAAGGATGGAGGATCTTCAGCAGGAGTGATTTTGGTCAATACGGTCTTGACATAGTGGTCATCGTCTCCGAAATGTGGTAATGGAACAGGGGCAGCCATTTGTGAGAGATGGTAAGAGGAGAACCAGTGTTTGACTGCGTTTGACTGCTCGGTCTTTTCTTATAAGTCACAGCTCTGTCACACTCAGTCGTCATTGTACCTTATCTAATGTCCTGCGCATCACTGATTTGATGAATAAAAGGATCAGCCGGTGATGGAATTCCGGTGATGTCCGTCCGGGGTAAGGAAAAGGAATCCACGAAGCAAACTCTGATTTATTACATTTCTTTCACACAAATTACATTTCTTTCACACACCATCTAAACTACCTGCTCCTTTGTCCCTACCTCCCCCTTGTCCAACCTAAACACTCACAATGTCTGAGCAACCACTGACTGACTCCGCTCTACCTGAGGAGGAGGAAGACCGTGTCAACCTTGATGAGCACCAGGACGAAGACACTGAAGATGCTCTTGGTGATGACAGTGAAGACGATGACGACGACGACGACGAGGAAGAGGAGGACGCAGACGAGGAGGTTGTTTCGTCCTCTTCGATACGACATTTATTTTTTGCTGAGAGTTTGTTACGCACAGGGAGATGCTGGTGAAGAAGGCAATGGCGACAAGGTCAGTTTACAATCATTGACCATTTTTGATTCAAGCTGTACATCTGTTCGTAGCAAACTTTGACAGCATTGCTCTTGGGGGACGTGAGTGTTTTCTCCATCATGCACTAAATGTTGACCACGCGCTGCAGCCTAAAGCTGATGACGAAGAGGAGGAGGAGGAGGAGGAGGAGGAGGAAGAGGAAGACAACGATGACAGTGAAGAGTATGTCGAGGATTTTAGCACAAAAAAGCGGCCTATTGACGAGGTCGTTGGCGACAATGACGCTGAGAAGGACCCAAAGAAAGTCAAGGCATAGTCGTCATCATTTCTAGGACAGTTACTCCGCTGTCTGTATCTACTAGCTTCCTTCATGTACATATAGATGTTTTATTCATAATGCTATTGATTCAAGGTACGACCTCGACTTCATCCCATCCACCCCTGACTGCTCTCGTGGTCTTGAATCTCCTGTTGGGGATAACAGCCATCGTCAGGTAATCCACTTCAATTGGTTCGATGACGACCAGAACAAAGTTTCCCAGCGCCGTCTCCCAGTTCTTCCATGTTTCTTCGCCGTCACCCTCTTTCGGCTCCTCTACTCGCTCAGGCCACTTCTTCGCCTCGTCTTGTCCGCCCTCTAAAACACTCCCAGGAGCAGGACGGCACCAACTCGCTTTCATATGTGCACTCAAGCTCTTGAAAATTTCAACCCTCTTAGCCTCCCAATCAAACTCAGCAGGCTTAAGCGCAGCCAATCCACCTTCAGGATCCACATTCGCATTATTCAAAAGATGATCCCGCGTCAATTTGAAAAGCTGGTGATCAGGTGATGTAACCAAGCTGACCCGACCTGTTATGCGAAACTGTTCCGACGTCCGTTCAATCCACCAACAAGATTCAATATTGGCGTTGGCAAGGATATGATGTACTTTGGGCGTGCGCACATCCGTCGAGGTTATGAGCAGTGGCAGTCCTGGCTTTGTTGGACTGTTCAGAAATGAACGGAAGATGTGTGAGCGGGCGCGAGGTACAACTGTAGCCTCAACATCAATAGTCGCGAGTTGGAATGCTTTCATTGTAACGTTATACTCCTGATTCTGTTACGACACTGGGCGCTTACTGGTTGCTTTCGGATACTTTTCGAGCGCTCTATCTAGGAATTGCTTCCAGCGGGGTACAATGCTGTTGGCTGCCATACTTTTCTTAGTTTTCTTAGTCGTTGAAGTAGAGTCGATCCTATTCATATCCAGGTTATTTTTGGCTGAGTCGGCATGTGAAATGAACTGTGAGAAATGATTATATAATCTTTCACTCAAAAATTTGTCATGGTTGACATTCATGCATGTGGGTCAGTCCTTCCATATGCACAGAATCACAAGTCATTTTCCTGCTTGTCCATACATGATGTCCGCGTCAAAGAGCTTCGACCTACACGTATCATCATCCACTAACCCATGGACATAGTCAAGGCTCCAAGATCACACACATATCAGGAGCCTGTTACGTCAATGGAACATGAACACATCTCGAGTTTAACCCTCACTGTGCACCACTGTTTTAGTTGGAGTACAGGTCTACCGAGGGCTCGAGAGCTGTATCGTCTCTTTAGAGTTGGGCATGGATCATCTAATTTTCTCTTATCATGTCCGTAGTTTTGAGACAGACATTTAAAACAAAATGAAACGTTTGTGATTTGTAAAAAGTATCGATCATTATAATTTCTGCCCAGGAAAGTTTTTATCATGACATAAGCTCAACTAATTTTTCCGTGGCTAATGTTTCATAAAATTAGACATATCGAGTTACAGCCAATCATGTAAATGGCCTATGTCACCAGCGCGACTTGTGTTTAGAATCTACCAGTAGTAATGGCGGCCAGGGAGTCATCACTCCGGACATGTCGACATACTCTTCACGCTTTGTCCCGTGCCACAGTTCAACAAATCTACCAAACATATGTGAATATAAAATTGGAATAGTGGTCAAACCTCACTTAGTGAGTTTCCCAGACTCTCCGTCCACTGACTTCAAATTCTCATGGCTCAAGATTGTACCAACAATTACCGGCACGACTCGCTCGAAGGGGCGTCAGTAGACCATCTTCATACGCCGTCATAATGCCGTGCTCGCTGGCTGGAGTATAATCAGGGGTTAGTCCCAGAGATTCCTGTCTTGATCTACTTAGCGGTGAAGTTCCGGTATACAGGGACTAACAAACATTCGCTTTCGCAATATCCACAAACACCCAATCCCCGAGCTTGATATTATGAGCAAGGACAGGAACCACCGCAGTGCGATAGACACCGGCAAACTGCACGATGCGTTGGTTGGGATGGTTGAAAGGCCAAAGGATGACAGACTCACAAGTGGACAGAGACGGAGAGCCTCACGAACATAACCCATAGGCATCCAGGAGGAATCTTGCTCGCTTGTACTTCCCTGATGAATCATCACAATCTCCGACCTTGCCATCTGATTAGCATCGTCGAGAAAAAAATCTTTTACCTGAACAACGGCTTTAGAGAATAATACGGCAGTGGGGATAATAGCGTTGAAGATATTGATAGCCAGCTGGGCATGAGACGCATTGCCAAAAGTAACACAAAGATCCTTCAGGTATTTGGGGGACCCAAACTTCTTCTTGAACAAATCAAGAACACCCATGGGCTGAAAAAATATCAGATCAAACAATTAAAATCACGAATTCATTGGAAATTTTCTTACGGAAAGGCTACTAGCATTGTCAAGACTCTTCTCCATGAATTCAATCAGCTCCTGAGTGTGTTTCTGGGACCGGTCCCCGAATTTGAAGTCATTAACGGGAGTTGAATCAATGTAGATGTAGCGTGCAATATCGGCAAACTTGTCGCGAGTTTCTTGCTCATATGATACTCCTCGAGGCGTGCAGTCGGATTTGAGCGGAATACCAGTCTAGGATCAAGATTCTAGATCAATTCTGAATTGCTGGACATTACTTACAATCTTCTCACAAATCCAATAGATAGGCAAGAGGTTGATGATGTCCTTAATGATATCAAAGTAGGGGGATCCACGTGGTTAGGTGACAACAATTGTTCAACAATTGTTGTCATTGATTTACGTACAATTTGATTTGTCATTAGCTAGTACAATGCAGCTATACTTAGATTGATTGCCCCATGGAACTTTCAGCCACAAATTATGTATATACAGTAGTGTAGAAAAGTATACATCGTCTCGGTAGTCCTATCAATATCAAAAAACTGGTCGCCGCTTCAAACTTCAAGGAAACACAGAAAATGATGACTCAACTCAACCCAACTGCAAAATCTGTCCATTCTGCACAAACAACTCTTCCATACTCTGACCGGTCTGTACTTCATTCACCGCCATCCCCTGTCCCATAGTACCCAACGATGCATTCTGATTCATAGCAGCATTCATCACCCCCTGCGAAAAACCCAATGGTGACATTGACTGTCCAGTACTCGTACCACCTCGCATACGCATATTCTGTTGATGCTTGCCTATCTCTCCTCTAACTGTATCCAACATCTTCTTCAATCCCAACCTTTCGTTCACCAATGCCACTTTCGCACTTTCCAAATTTCTTCTCTCTTCTTCCATAATACCTTCTAATTCTTCGAGTTGTGTCATCTTCACTTCAAGTTTAGTAAGCGTGAGTTTTACAAGAGTGGCGAGTGTGTTGCGGATCTGAGCATGTTCGGCAGAGGCGAGAGAAGAGGCAGCTTTAGCAGAGCCAGAGAGCGCGAGGTAGGCTGCGCGTTGGGCTTGGGAGTGTGGAACTGCATGAGTGGCAGTTGCGGTCAAAGTATTGTTTAGATCAGTGAAGTTGTCTTTCTGCTGTGATGCCGGTGCATGCTCCATCTTTTCTTCATCTTTCCTCTGCTCATGTGCTTGTCGACTTTCGATGCGGGTATTGTCAACCCCTTCGTCATCCATAAGTCCTCTCAAAACAGCTCTAGCACCCTCAGGAACCACGCCGGGATTGACAACACCAGCAAGGAAGGCAACGACGCTCAGAACCGGGTTATCAGCCTGGTCAAAAGGGATTCTACCAAACCTGAGAGGACCCATATTCCCCTCTGTGCGAAGATACGAATCCTCAATGGGCAGTTCCAAGAATTTGCGGATGCATTGTTGGGAGGTACGAGTACCAACGTACTCTTCAATCTTGGACCAATCATCATCAAACATCTCGACACCTTCGAGTAGAAGCAGAACTTCCTGATCTGACCAATCATTGTTTGTGGAGGAGGCACCTGGAATCCCAGGAGGTGTTGCAGTGAGTTTGACGAAATCGCCCGAGAACAGGCTTGAGGTAAATCGACCATCAAGGTAACAAGGAGCACATATTTCTAGTTTTCTTTCATTCCTGAGGCAGTGATAGCGGACCAGGGAGCAATCAGCACCGCATGTATCACAGGTGTGAGTATGGGATTTTATGACTGGTGAGGAGCCGCCTGCAAGCGTGGCAGCATCAGAGGCGGAGATAGCACGAGAAGCTTTTGAGGTGGTTTGGTAGATGGAAGAACGGAGTTGGAGAGATGCAGGAAAAGCATTGTCGCTAGAAGGGGGTGCAGAGGTGCCAGGCAAATGAGCAGTTGGAATGGGAGGCCGAGTACCTGGATGGAGGGACTGGAGACCGCGGGGTGTGTCAAAGGTGATACGGAAATGTCCTGTGAAAGGTGGGGACAGGGTAGAAGGACGCTGTTCAGGGTCAATCTACTCCAGTGTGAGCGAGCGGTGACACAGAAAAAATGAAAGGGCATTTCAGACCTGGTAATTAATTAAGCCCCACTGCTCAAGAAAAGCATGGACACGCATGATAGCACAGACATCGCCAGCAAGATTGCGGCGACAGGCAGTGACTGTGAGATACTCTGTCGGACGCAGGCGGTAAGTGTTGACCATAAAATCGCGGTAATCCTTATAAATAGAAGGTGTTTTGGATCTGTTACGAGAATTGAAAAACTCTGGAAGAGCGCGTCGCTCGACAGGATGAATTTTGTCATTGGTATACCAAGCAGCATAACTAGGGATGATAATTTCATGAGTCTGGGCTGCCAAGTACTTGCGAGCTTGATCCTGGAGACGAAGGCGAGTTGCCTCGAGTTGAACGGGATCGTCGTGGTCGGCAGCGGAGTCTACAGAATCGTCGAGACCGTCAGCCATGAGGACATCTGGGTGCTCGGCGTTATTATCGTCATTATTGTCATCATCGCCGTCGTCGTCGTGAGGGCGCAGGTCGGGAGGTGCGATAGGGTCGAGCTCGCTGTGTTTGCCAACGCTGCTGGCCTGGACGAGGACGAGGTTGGTACCCATGGTAGGAGCGTGCTGAACGAAAAGGTGACCGTCGGAAGGCACGAGATAGAAATCCGAGACAACAGAACATTTCAAATGTTCTGACAGGACCCAATCACAGGAACCATCCACTTATATACAAAAAAACTGATGTAACAACTAAGACATTCATCCACAATGTCGTATACGAACCCAATCTACTAGCGGCTGTCTCGCATGGCCAATATCCACCTCAACGACAGAACATAGGGTCTGAGCTACAACGTAAACGTTGCCCAAGCCAGCAGTCGATATCGTATCCCCTGCTTTTAACAATTTCTTCGTCCCTTTCTGCGTCCAAGAACCCACGACTCTATTCCAGATGTACATGACCGTCTCTCTCGGCAACTTCAGCATCAAGTCATAGAGTGCTGGTCGATACGAAATTTCAGTCTGTGGAACCACCTGAGCCTCACCTTCAAGAAGAAAGACAATTCGCTCATTCTGGCCCGAGGTGTCTAGCGATGAGCAAAATGAGATCGGAGCAGTGCCTGATCTAGGAGATAGGGTATATCCTGGTGGATACTGAGTCAATCTTGCTCCAGCAAGTCGGAGCTCCTCCCAATCCGATATTTGGAGCCGCTTTTCTTCCACAGCCACATTGGGGCCTCGTTGGAGGACAGAGGGCACATAACCAAATAAATCGCAAAACTGCGTATACAAATGCTGATGATCTATAGAAATATGTCAATTCAATCGATTAGTGAAATCTTCAAACTTCGTACTGGGTTCTACCCCACAATCACTCTCGGTTTCTTGGTTCCGACACCACTCCACAGCTTCAAATCGCGTTTCGAAGGCAATTATTCCCTTTTCATCAATGTCACTCCCGTTGAATATGATATTCACTCCTGCACGTTCGAAATCTGCATGTACTCCACTACCCTTGCGCACACCGCAAAGCACCAATCTTGTATTTCTTGGTGTCAAGTCGCGCACCGCGCGGTCGAAACACTGGGCTGCCGATGTCTCCAGGCGGTGAACAGTGGTTAGATCTATAATTATAACCCGTGTATGTCGCTTTTTGTCGAGAAGCTGCGCCTCTAGAGAGGGAATGCTAGCAAAAACTGACTTCTCTTGAGTCACCCGCTAGTCTTTGCAACCAGGCTAATTACTCACAGACATACCCGGTCAGGGCAATTACCCGGACATTGACTTTATCAATGAACTCGTCACGTATCAAGCTATTAGAGTTTTCAACACACTCTATATCAGGAGTGGAGATTGAAGGTGTGTGATTCAGTGGTGAGATGAGTTTAGGAACATGAGAGTCATTGGTTCGATGAACGAACTGCTGAGCCTCGTTCCATTCTTCCCATCGCATCGCACGGGCACTCTTATGCGAATTAGCTTTCCACTTGTTCCGTAGAAAACTGAGTACCGTACCGAGTCTACTACTCCGAAGGCGAGATATACTACAGCCGCCGCACCAATTCCAACCCCAAAGCCTTCTGCGAAACCGATGAATGTACAGGACATGAGTGTTCCAATCACGATACACCATTCGAGAAGTATCAAGCTCTGGGCCGATTCCCAAACAGCTTCAAGCATGAGCTCAATGCCTAGGAATAATACAAGGGCAGATGCTAGAACAGTAGGAACATATGGTAGAAGGAGACTCGCTGTCAAAAAGAGCACGAATGTCAAGAGAGTGATTAAAGCGCATTCAAATCGTCCGCCATGGGCTCGAGTGATAAATACAGAATAAGAATATTGCTTGTGAAAAAAATCTCAGTCATTGAACATAAACACACGGCAGGCTCACGAACCAAAATATTGGGTACTGTTCCTGCAACACCCGCCAAGAGATTCGCAACGCCCTGGCCAAATAATTCGTGATTCATATTGTAGGGAACATCAAGCGTGAAACCGAGGGCTGGAACGTAGATGGGAAGATTGAGAACCCCAATGACTACAAGGAGCACGATATTCGTAATCGCATGTCTAAGTGCCCACCATTGAACGTTCGAGAAGTCGAACTCCCTCCAATAAATCCACTGAGTTCCAATGCCCCGCTGATCAGGAAGGCTCTCGACGCGAAAAAGCCAACCATTTATGATCAAGTGTTCCAAAGAAACTTTTTGGGCCCCGGCGACAATCCAGAAGATAGTTGGTATAGCAATCAGATAAGCAGGGACATAGTAGGCATTGTGAACTGCTCCTCGGGTCCATCTATCAACAAGTTTGGAGCGCTTAGTCACAGAGAGGACAAAGGGAGGAAGGAACGAAGCAGCAAGAATTGGAAGGTGAGCTTTGCTGAAAAGGACAGAACCCGCATTGGACAGTGTCAAGGCTGGAGACGACTCTGGTAAAGGGAGCCCAAGTCCCAGGATGAATAGTGATAGACCAATGGCTCCGATTGCTCCTGTAAGTACAGTCTGAGGGAAATAAGCAACCTAATGAAAGTAGATTAGTCAATTGACAATGTGATCATTAGTACGCACCAAGCCTCCGAGTTTCAGTGCACCAAGCAGAATGAAAATGAATCCAGTCAAGAAACTAGTCAAGGCATACGCCGCCATCACTGTTGGAACAAGCGCAGGATTACCTGCACCTAGTACGTCCCGAATATCATTTGCGACGCCTCGCAAGAAAGGCAGGATCTCAATCAACATAGCTCCTAAAGCCCCAGGAAAGCGAGAACCACCCAATGTCATGGCGACTTGAGAAAGTATCGTGCTATGATCATGTAGTGAATGAAGATTTTACTAGAGAATGACTGAGATACCTCATGATGTACATAGATAACCCTTGGATTTGCAGATTTTTAAACTGTGTTGATCCTGTGCCTTCTTCTGCAGGGAAGACAAGGAGACCGGTCGACACTACAAGAACAGTCAATGAGGGAAAAATTTCAGGTTCAAACGAAGATACCTGCATCAAGCACGTTGAACATGGTTCCAAGTACGACGGCCGGAATTGCACGATAAAGCCGTCCTGGGGCATTTTTCACAAGCCGAGATGAATGTGTCCTGAGGACGTTCATGTCGAGCAAGAAGATGAAGAAAAAAATCAAGATCCTGCTCGGCGGTACCTATGAATTTGATCGCATTGAGCCGTGGAAAAATTACATCAGGAAGACTGCCTAAATACAAAAGCCCACTTAGAAACCGGTCAATTCTGCAATAACTCAACGTAAAAATTGACACATGGAACGGGAGTGTACGGGAGCTGTTTGAATGTCCGACCCTGTCGCATTGTCGACCATCAGGGTCCGGATATAATGCTGCGCCCCTAAACGCTCCAGTTTCTTGAACTACCGTGCACATGCCTTTGTATATCACCAACTGTTACAGGGGCATCGTCGGCCGAAGGTTTCGACTGGCAATGATTAGTCAGCAGTATTGCGAGGTATTTTTAGATCAATGTCAGCATGGACATATTTTATCTGAAGTTACCAAAATTATGACACTCACTTTGTATCCAGTTGAATGCCGTTGTCATAATTGCACCGCATGAATCGGCTTTGAGTGGATTAGCATATTAATTCACCGAAAACTTGGGTATAAAGAGAGTCATTGCTGCGAAAAATAGTCGGATTCTCATAGGCTTCAATGATCCCTACCTTCACTTCATTAACTTCCAGTAAGATGGACTCTGAGCATTCTGATACCTCAACTCTGTTAAACTCCACTAAAAGCGCTACTGCTCTGAAAGAAGCCATTTCCATCACCAACCGTCACAAACGGCGAGACAATTCGAAGGCTGTCCTCGCCATTGCCAACAACTATATCACCTGTTTTGCCTGCGCCTCGCTATGTAAATACATAGAACGCAAGTATACAGGAGTACCCTTCACATGGTGGACCGCATACATTATTGCTATTCTCATCATTGCTTCTCGCCTTCGTGCATTTGAGAACCTAGTGCACGAGGCCTCCCACAACAATCTTTTCACTGTCGCTCGTTTCCACGACAGGCTTGAATTCCTTTTTTCCTTCCCTGTATTTCGGGTCCTTAGAATTTACCGCACACAGCACATTGACCACCACAAGTATATCGGTGATCCAATCCTCGATGCCGATATCACCAGGATGATGCATTATGGCTTGGTATCAGACAAGCCCCTTGATGCTCGTAAACTATACTGGCTTGTGTACGGGCTTCCGTTTACCGGATGGCTCCACTACGAGTACATTGTCACCACATTTGCGGAGTTCTGGACGACCCCCACTTCATATCCCTCCAAAATCCTTTACTGGTTCACAGTCCTTGCAGCTGTTCATTTCTACAATATTTGGGGAGCTTTTTTCTACTACTTTGTTGTACCCTGGATCCTCATCCTTCCAATTACGCGATGGTGGGCAGAGATGAGCGAACATCTCGGCCTCAACATGACAGATCATTTTGGTAATTCGAGGACCAACGATGGATTCTGGCAGAGATGGTGGATTAATCCCCTCAATGACGGACTCCATGCCGCACATCACCTCAACAGCCAGATCCCATTCCATCGTCTCCGCGATGCACATAATGATCTCATGCGAAACAGCGAGGAATACCGATCCAAAAACATATTCTCCCATGGTCTCCGAGAAACATTCCATCAAATACTCACACATCCGACTATCATTCGCTCTAAAGATGTTCAATGAACCGCGGGTATTAGGTGGATAATTTAATCAAATCTGTCTCGTGCCTGATGACACATTGTAACTGTAGAAATATTTGATCATCAAAACTTCGAGTGCACTGGCATGTAAATCATTTCCAACTTAGGTAGCAGCTATCTCATACAATGTTCTTCTTTCGACTGTCCAAGAGCTTACTAATCTCATTATTATTTTTATCCGGGAAGTAGGAAAATCTGTGTACCAAGATTCCCGAGAACTGCTTCATGCCAAGATGGCGAGCCTAAATTTCAAATTTGAGGAGTAGACTTCCTAGATGGGAAGGCCTAGACCCACCAGAGTTCCTTAGATGTTTTCTAGCCTTTTATGGGTAGACGGATCAAGGCTACATACTATACCTAATGGTATCTACTGTGGAATGAATATAAGCTTACAATTCATTTTGCTGACAATTTTTCTCTATCATGAGCTACCAATGGCCATATTCCAAGTCAAAGACAGTGAAAGTCTGAATTTTGTCTTTGAATGGCTCCTATCAAACAAGAGACGCTTTGAAGAAAGTATCCCATCACAGGACGTATCGGCAAGTAGTATAATTTAAAACCTAAGATATTCATAGTTTGTTTCAACACGTCGCGTTGCAGAGTGATGCATCTGCACCTTCGATCAAACCACTACCTCAACGATCTACTATTGAACTCCGTCCACATCCTACTCCTCTGACACTAGGCCTCCTGTAGACACACCCTAGTCAACGGACCCTGTTTTAGGCTCTCCGCGTCTTAGTACTAGCTTGCTTGCTTGTTGCGGAATAGAAATACTGAACCCAAAAAAACATGCATTTTCGTGCGCATGTGACATAGTGACATCACATTTGCATGTTTCGCACTATATAAGGTGACACGTTGAAAAAAAACATGAATTCACCTCTCTACTATGTAGTAAACACCAAGCACTGTGTAAGTAATTGTGTTGAGAATTTTCATGATTTTACTTTCCTTTTGTCTGGTTCTTCCTCTCACATCCTATCAGTGATCATCAGTTCTCTTATCAGGGTGATTTCCTCATACCAAATCCAGAATGTGAAATGGAGATGAATATAGGCTCACAATAGACTCTCCTCTATCATGAGCTACTGAAGGCCATATGATGAAGTTACTTCCTGAGTCAAAGACAATGGGAGTCTGAATCATTCCAATTCTTGTTGTTATAGGTAAAGATGATGAGGTTTGCAATGCATGTCATATGCTCTGAATAGTAGTATGATATATGATGGCAAGCATTAGCTCACCCTCAGGATGGTTCAAGAGAGTTCATCTTGTTGTGTTGCAGTGTATGTATGAGACACATGTGACATTGTGATGTCACATTTAGGGAATTGTTGCTATGGGAATCACATTTCCTCAGACCATAGGATAAAGTTTGCACTACACTCCTAGATTCCTACAGGAAGTCATCCAGTATGTGGCTTCGATCCGTCTATCCATAAAAGGCTATAAAACATCTAGAGAAGTCTGGCCAAGGGGTCTGGAGGCCTTTACCAGATCGCGACATCTAGGGAAGTCTCCCAGACCACCTCATGCTCGGCATCTCAGCATGGGGCACTCTGGGGGATGTACACAGACTTCCTGAGACCGCCTGCAGGAAGTGTACCTTATAAAAACACAAAGACGAATCATAAACAATCCTATAGTCAGCAGGCTACCGCAGACTGCGTACATACACTTGTACATACACTAATAATTCATTGAATGACAAAAAAAGAGGTCATAAACAACCAAATCCTTGATTCTCCGAACTTAGCGGCCTGGCAACTGACAAATAGAGGCAAACATTTTGACAGCCTTTGACAATTTTTCATTCAACGAGTCAAGGGAACGACACTACGATGACGAATAACATTTAGAAAACGTGAGCAGAACCATTACAGCGTTAGGACCATAAACCAAGCAATATACATGGTGTCAAGATAATTCCTCCGATGCCAAAGGACAATCCACGAAATGTCGCACTATCGTACAACCTCCGTGCATCCTTCGCAGCCACTCCCTTAAGCACTTAACCTGTAAGCGATCCTCACGGTTTTGCTCTTCTGTATCCTTCAACCCCAACTTCGGTAGGAAAGATACCAGGTTTCATGCGTACAGAAAATGTTGAGGAAAAAAATGGTGACAATCAATGGACTCTCGGCCCAATGGTAATTTTAGAAGGGGCTCGGCAAGGGCGTCGTCCGTCGGGTGTAACAATGTCGACTTCATTCAGGCGCGAGGGATCATCAGAAGGTTCCAGGCGATAACCCGTCGGAAGGAACTGATTGAAACCACTCAGGAGGTGATGATATCCCGCAAAAAGCTCGGCCACTCGTTCCATCACTTCCATACGCTCTAAACTGTATTTCCAAGGAGACGTATACTCAGATACCACACAGAACAAAATTGAGACTCACGTTCGCTCTTTGAAATGCCTCATCAACTCGACAAACGCGTCGTACACCTCACGATTATAGAAAAACTGAGTTCTGACTTGATTCAGAAATTCATAAGCTCTCTTGACTGGTTCTGCATCGGTGCAAGTGGAGGGTGGTTGAGAACTGCTCATGTTCTTGGTTTTGAGGGTATGAGGACAAGATTGGTTTATGTCAAGACAGGTTGGAAAAATAATTTAGCGCCGACAGCTGATGGAAGTTCTGCCGGAGGCGCAGTCGGATCTCGGAAAGACATGACGGTCAAACGAAAGCGAAACTTGTCACTAGGTCACATGAATGGTCACATCTAACATCTAAACTACAATTTAGCCTGATCATCACCAACATTTCCACCAAGTCCGCTGCTTGTGTCTACTATCTTCCTCCTCTACTTCGTTCTCTCTGATAACTTTCAGAAAGACGCTCTCCAGTGAGGCCTTCTCCAAAGTATACTCAGTGAAGTCTCCAGTACTAGATAGCGTGTGAAAAAGTTTGGCCAGAGACATGCCTCCCGCCGATTCAATAGGAACTTCGAAACGGGTTGCAACGTCATCGGCCATCCTTGACCCAGGAAATCGGGACATGAGTTTTCGAGCCTTGACGACTTCCTCACGCGAACGACAGGTGAAGTGGACTTCGTACGTTCCGTAGCGATTTGAAAGAGAATCAATCGTCCCGACAGCAAGAAGCCGTTTTGCTAAGATTCCGACTCTCGTGGCTAACGCTGATGCTTCTTCCATTGAGTCTATAAGAAGAAAATAAGGTAACATCAGCTGGAAAGAGATATAAGTACGTACGGGTCGTAATTATCACTGCTTTCCCATGAGCTACGTTCCTCAGTGTCTTCCACATATCACGTTTCATCTTTGCATCAATACCAGTTGAGAACTCATCGATCAAAATAACCGAAGGATTGCCTACAGACAGATCAGCAGCTTTTCTAATATCATAGGATGACTCCTACCAATTAGGGCAATGGCTAATGCGAGTTTCCTCTGATTACCGCCGGAAAGCTTGCTAGCGAGGCGATCTGCATACATATTCAGTGCTGCACCCCGCAAGACGGTCTCAATGCTCTCATCCAACTCGAGTCCCCTCTTCAGGCCTTTTAGGCGACCATAAACAATGAGATGCTCTCTGACAGTGAGCTGAGAATCTATGGCAGTAAACTGGGGGCAGACACCAAGGCTGAGGCGGGCTGTCCGAGGTTTATGAATGACAGATGTTCCATCAATGAGAATATCGCCTGAATCTGGGACTATATCTCCCCCTAAAATAAAATTGGTCACATTTCGGAGGTGCAGATTGACTTAAATATACTCACGAATCATATTGAACGTTGTCGTCTTCCCGGCTCCATTCGGCCCAAGAAGTGCAAACACCGTATCTCGGGAAACAACGAGACTGACATCATCGACAACTTTATTTCCGTGAAACGTCTTCGTGACATCAAGAACACGTAGCAGATCATCTGAGCTCAAAGCTGCTTCTGCTTCTACAGCCACATCACTCTTCTTTCCATCATCAGTTTTCTCGTTCCTCGCGCTCGATACCTGTTCACGCTTTCCTACATTGCGTTTCAATATTGATCCGGAATCAACCCAAACAAGGATTGCAAGGAGGATGAAAGCATAGACGAAAAGATACAGTATCGGACCTCCAAAATGTTGGATGGAGCCAAGAGATTTCACAGTTACGGGTTCGTTGCCATTGCAGAGAAGAGAAAACATATTGATTGATACGAGGGCTGCTCGAACCTGAGAGGAAACAATTGATAAGATATGTAACTAGATAACGAAGATAGACGTACGACGCTGCAGACAGGGGCTGCAAGGGAGACGGTAAAGTGTATTATTACCATCAATCTCTGGGCATCACTCGATTTGGCGTAGGTGAGCACTAAAAGATAACCTGACAGATACAACTAGGTGCAGTTTAGAACAGTTACATGAACGATAATGAATGTGACGTACGACAAAAATGATGACCTGATACCCCGCAACGGCAGCAAAGGCAGCCAAGGGCGATGTCACAACTAGAGACACACAGTACGAGAATAAGGCACCAGTGATTCCATAAAGAACCATGATGAACCACTATGTAAGAAGAAATCAGCAAACAAGATAGAAATCACAAACATCCAGACCCACCATTTCTCCAATACCGTGGAACTGATTCGACGCTGCTGCAAAGATGATGATGATGATCGTCGTCAAAATTACCGAGAATACAGTATCAAACATTAGGTGCCCCAGCCACAGTCCAATCGGGTCCGACAGTCCATTTGATAACTGCATAGCCTGAACGGAAGATCTTCGTTCTTTTGATACATACAACGCGAAGAATGCAGGATACACTGACTAACCAAAACGATGAGTACAAGTTCACAGTAGCTCAACCTCATCGGGTACTTACCATGATAGCACCGAAGAACGCAAGCCATTTGAGTGAAACCAAAGTCCCCGCTGCCATGTGTGGAAAAGGTGAAAAGTCTGTTGTAATGATTGTAGTCGGGGAAACTCCTCCGGCATTCTGGGTTTGGTTCAAAGCCCGTTTGTAGAGCACATTGCTTGCCATATTCAACATTGAAAGCCCCATTACTCCAGGGGGAGTGGCTTCCCATGAAACCAACGTATTATCTTCGTTGAAGTCAAATGCAATACCTCCAAGAGAGAGATTTCGGTAGTTCTGGTTGATGTAGTCGGTGAAGGCCGTCATATCAGTTTCGTCCATCACCCTCAATGAGTTGGTAGAAGAACCTAAGCTCTTGATGATTCCAGGAGGGGTGTCTACCGCACGTGAGGAAAAACCGAACGTGAAAGGGATAAGGGGTGAATCCGGAAGGTATAGCGGTATGGAAGTTGAATCCGCCAATCTTGTCCCACAAGCCACGGGTTGATGGCCCATGAAGACGAGGGGTATGCATGATCCAGCAATTGCAATCAGGACAGTTAACATAGGTGTCAGCCAACTTCGCTTAAGAATCATGAAGCGCTTGTGGAAAATTGTAAATGCCTGTCGGAAGGGAGAAACACGACGACCAGAAGCAAGCTTCATAGATAATTCAGGCACATTGCTCTTCTGAACCAACGCCGGTGTCGCTGGACGCGAGTCTGACGATGCGTTTTCTAGATCGATGTGAAATTGATTTGGATCGTTCTTGTCCATCAGATCGAGGAAGATATCTTCTATCGTCGTGCCAACAATGTCGTAATTCTGGACACCGTAAATCAATTTCTCCGCCTCTAATAACTGAAGAACTTGTTGCACAACAGCGTCATCCTTAGACCTGAGAGAGCAAGACACTTGATTAGAAGATATAACTGAAGAAACCATATCAGGGGCGATGTCCCGGATGCGACCAAATAGGTCCTGACGAGAACCAACATCTGCCCCGGTGGTGCATTTAAACGTGATGACGATTGAGTATCCTTTTCCAAGACTTCGCTTGAGGGATACAGGTGAACCAGAGGCAACCAGCTTTCCAGGTGCCGCGAGAATGGCTATACGGTCGGCAAGAAGATCAGCCTCATCTAAGAACTAGAGAAACTATGTGATAACAAAAAAATTGAGAGCGGGTCGGGACATACATGTGTAGTGAACACTATTGCTCGATCGTCTCTGAAGGATGTTAACGTTCGCCAAAGAGCACGACGACTCAATGGGTCGACACCCGAAGTACATTCGTCCACAAGTACGACTTGCATTGATACAGTATTAGAAGATAGTCATTGCATATAATCCAATCAACTCACTATTTGAACCACCTAGAAGCCCTATCGCAAGCTGCAACTTCCTCTTCTGACCTCCGCTTAGTGTATACGCATCTGCATGGATTTTCTTGCCTAAGTCACAATCCCTCAGCAACTGTTCTAAATCTTCGTTCTTGTCTGAACGATCAGACCACTTGACGGCTTGCCACACTCGCAGAGTCTGCATACACGTGAGTTCCGGAAATAGTACATTCTTCTGTGGTACAATTCCCATAGTCCCACGAGGGGGGCGAGAGGCACCACCGGCGAAGGTGACAATACCATTTGTTCGTTCCAGAAGGCCACCGATGATTGAGAGCGAGGTAGATTTTCCGGCACTTCAAGTAACCAATCTGATTAAATATCCACGATATTGTGGAAGATATTACACACCCGTTTGAGCCAAGAAGAACAAAGATGCCCGTCTTTGGAATATCCAAGCTCAAGTCATCAACAGCCGTGACAGCAGTTTTGGACGAGAACCATGAAGTCTTGAACGTTTTCTTTAGGTGTTTCACGGAGATGGCCAAATTATCGTCCAGTTTTTGTTGACCCTCAGCTGCACCCTTCTTCCAGAATTGCCACCAACTCTTGTGCCTGGAAGGGACATCGTAGATTGTCCGCTCGAGAACTACGGCCAAGTAGGGCCAGAGAAACACATTAATCTAGGTGTATGCCAGTCAAAACACAGTTCAAATGCCGATACACGGAATCAGCATTTACGAGAGCAATTATCAACAGTGGCAATAATCTGAGATTATTATCCGGATCGCCTTGGAGGGCATTCGTGGGATGTAAGTGGTTCTCCCATCCCGCTATTGCCCTGATCGCAAAGATATAGAAAGCAGGGGGGAAAATAAGAGTGAAAATGACGGCAGTGCCATCTTGGGCATGTCCGAGAACCAAGGCGATCACAGCGAACAAGATGGCCAAAAAGGTCGACACAACCGCAGCGAGTTGAGGCGATTTTCCGAAGGGCGCAGCGACGAAGAATGCCCATGAAGCAAGTGACAGGGGTAAAAGGAGGTGAACGACCAGGATCATGAGGACATTGGTTTCCGAGAATATGCGATAACGCCAAATGATGCCAACAATGATCCACGCAGGCAAATATGTCAGAGAAATGCTCAGGTGCCAGGATCTGTGAGAGTTCAAAAGCATGAAGTTGGAATGCTGGAAAGTTTGCTTACATTATTCGCGCAGAATCTAGTAAACCCATGGCCTTCATGTGGGAGGTCAACAGGCCCGCTCGCTCGCCAGCAACAGCTCCTGGAAGTTGGTAGGCTATACCGATGTAACAGATGAAGCTGTGAATAATCAGAAAAGAAATTGCTTTGGAAAGTTTGGACTTACAGCGCTAGAACGAGCAGATCCCTCAAACCTCTCACATAACCTACAGGGAATTTATTTCCGCGACCTCTTACAGTCATAGATTGAACTTACTTAGTCGAGTATCTGTAGATTGTTCTTCATTTGTCTCTTGAGTGTAGGGCCATTCTTGAGGTGTTTGGGGGGAGACACCTGTCTGCAGTTCGATGATTGCCTGAGAAGGTTTGGGAAATTAGTCTCTATCAAATTGATTGACATAGAAACCACGCACCTTGTCTATCGCCCACTGCAACGGGAATAATACTTGTTCGTAATCGCTAGTATGTTTCTCAACATCGATGGACGCGAGCCCACCATCTGCCCGGATCGTATAATTGATAGGTCGGCCGTCAGTCGGGGAGGGTATGTCGTTGAATGCGATAGCGGCATAACAAGTTGAACGGAGATTGAAGTTCTGCGGGCAGGCGAACGGAATGTCACTTGGAGAGGCAACTTTCTTGAGGCCATTCCGCTGCTTTTCTGAAAAGCCTGAGCTGATGTGGTCCATAATTGCTTGAGGTGTCGGATTGCTTGTGCCATCTGTTCCATCAGCCCATAAGAGTGCTGACCCATCGTATTGCTCTGTCAGATTGCGGATAGGAACAGGCTGGCCTAATCCGTACTAATCAAAGTAAGACAGAAGGAAATGGGCTGTCAGAACGGTGTAGCGTACGTTGTTAGGTTTCTGGAAGAAAAGTTGCGCATTAGCGAGGAAGGCTCCATAGGCAACTGGGAGTATGAGGCAGCGTATGAGGTTGAGCTGGAAAGAGTTAGATGAAAACCCAGCCAAGAATGGATGCACACTCACAAACCAGTGTTTCGAGAGGACGATCCAATTTTTCCAGATCAGCGCACGCAACTGGATCCAAAAGAGGCCAGCCATTGGGGTTTGGAAACACACGAAGACGAAAAATGAGAGGCAACGGATGAGTCAGACGAATATAAAGGATCGTTAAGGGGAGAAGGAAAGCAAACAATAGAAATAGAATCGCAGTTTCTGGTTCCTGGCTGCTGTGCTGCACGCTTTTTGGCATTGACCCGGCGCTGCGGTTGAGCAAGTGATCATAATGCCAAAATAGAGACATCCCGGGAAAATGTCATAGGTCATGTCCCCTTTTGGATCAATCTTGAGGGCTGCCACGTCGTCCTGATTACGCTCCGGCGCCCGGGAGTTTGAGTGCGGTACATTCTCTGTAAGAGGAACCAAACAAATTTGTGATAAAGTTAATCATACTCTGGCTCTCACCATGTACGCCACAACTTCAGCCAAGGTATGGCCTAGCAATATCCGCGTCTCTGGTATTTACCTCCTTCAGAAAACACAAGCTCACATCGCAGCTCTACATGAAGAAATTAATGCTCTACAGATTAAATTAGGGTATCAACATTGACATTACCCATGTTTTGCACTCAGAACATATATTCCCTTCAGCGTGAACGAAAACGCGGATGCAATTGTTAAAACCCACATCAAGCTCCTCCACCAATACAATGAGGCCAAAGATGCAACGCAGGTTAGTATCAAATCTCCGATTGATGTCCAAGAATTCAACTCTCTCATAGATTCTCATTGGTCGTGTGCGGTGAAAACCAGTGATTCTGTTGATCCAGTCCAACTTATTTTACCAGCTAGCCACTGCGAGGGGCTCCACAATCAAGCAGATTCACGAAGAGTATGACCTCAAGGACTCTGACTGATATCTGATTTCGGCTCTTCGCCTCTGTAAAACTGAAAGTTCTCATTGATGCTTTTTTTTAAGCAAAAATCGATGGATATTATAATTTATCACTCATAGATCATATTGTACAGGAAATGCAATTTATGGACCTCCAACTCCCCTTCCGATACCGCATACAGTCAATGGTCCGAACTCTATATGAACCATCGTAGAGGGCTTGTAGGAAACTTCTAACTCTTGAGAGCTCAGTCAGGTTCTACAGACTCCAATGCATGCATGTCGTTTGCCACCCAAGACACTGGGAATCACTTGATTTTTCGGTTCCTCTGGCTTCTGAACCTTGAGGCTCAACTTCAGGCAGGGCCTGAGGTGCTTATTTTCTTATGGCCTTGTCTTCGTATGCCCTTCAATTTCTCTCTTTCATATACAGCAAGCAGATATCTCGACAAAAGTTTTGGCTGGCTACCTCAACAACTCTTGTGCATTAGTGTCATCAGATCAAGGCCATAAAGATCTTTCTCATCCACAGGCCCAAAAGAAGGAACAACATGAGCCTTATCAACCTGGCATTCCTTCCAGTTGAGGGAATCTATTCGCCACAGGATAAAAATGATCGGTTGAGTCTTGTATCTCCGTGGCTCATTCAGATATATCTCCTACTGCGTAGGGACTCCTTTCAAAGGCATATACTTCCGCAGTAAGGATGCAGAAATATTTGATGTCATTATACAAGGGGTTGCTTGCCCTCTCAGGGAAGGCTCAAGGAAGGGTTGTCCATTGGCGATCTGTAAGGCGTGCGTGAAACTCCTTCTACATTGATGACGTTCATAGCCTTATATGCCTGTGGGTATGACAGGAAGACTGCACTCAAAAAATAATCATAAGAAGAAGCCAGGTTGGACATCATTGCGCAGCTCAGATACGGTCGGCGGAACACTTCGATGACAGACCCCTGAATTGTTCACGTCAGAGTTTTCAGAGGCTATGGCCAGCCCTGAGATGT
>Ga0153986_1000150_pt1 | contig 22307 bp, 25 predicted proteins | sample TSGA070MetaG_FD_104724 | JGI IMG/M metagenome (GOLD analysis project Ga0153986, IMG submission 104724) | Attine ant fungus gardens microbial communities from Georgia, USA - TSGA070 MetaG | ecosystem: Host-associated > Fungi > Mycelium > Unclassified | place: USA: Georgia, Alexander Wildlife... | reverse complement strand
CTCACTCTAAAGTCAGCAGTTGTCTCAATTGTTACTTACCCTTACAATTAACAACTTAGCCTAGAACATCGCATTGATGGGGATAAAAGTTTAGATTGTGTACTTTATCAGAAACAAGGGTAACAGGCACAAGTTAGAGAACTGTAGTCTCCAAAATGAATTACAGTTGTGTGCAAACAAGTAGGCACAGGGGAGATAATTAGGAAATAGGGAGCATACTGTTAGGTTTGATGTAAAACAGGCTAAGAATAGAAATAAGTTTCACTTGCAAGTGCTCTTGCTAGTTGGATCTCAAAGGCACATGTTTGTCTTGTACCATAACACTGCTGTCCTTACCTAGTCTAGTAGCCTGGCTCACCATTGATACAGCAGTTACTACCTAGAACTCCTGGAGCCTCATACAAGCTCTACTTTAGCTGACCATACAACTAGAAGCTTACTACAAAGAACCATAGCAAGGGGTTAATCTCCTAGTGTAAGCAAATGTCCAAGTCCTCTCAAGGTTGAGTAACTCATAGGGAAATAAAGTAGAAAGTGGAAAATTAAACTTAAGTTTACTTGAGTTTGCTTTTCAGCTCTAGAGTGGAAGAAAGGGTGGGGATAAGATTGCTTGTCCCTTTTCTTGTACTCTAGAGGTTTTTATTAGAATACAACTGTCTGAATTGTATACAAAGAAAACAGAAAGAAAGTCAATAGAGTTCTCTAAGACAGCCAGCCAGAATGCTAACTATGTCCTTCCATCCAATTCCTCACTTCTCATTTGTTCTCCTTATCCGAGCCCTTCCTTGAGACTTCCTTTTATCGATATGGCCATGTGGGGACCTGTCATAGAGAGATTGTGTTCAAAATGAACCATTGATCCCTCTGATTGAATCATTTGTGAGTGCATTGTATTCTTCTTTCTCCTCACAGCTGAGTTCCTCTCCTTTCTATACCTTCCCATAGTCTACTACCTCCTCAGATATCTCTCCTCGAGTGTCCCAATCCCCATGTTATACTTTGTGAGCCCTCTCAAACCTACTCCCATTTCTCTCATTCTAAATATAGCTCCTTTGTTACATCCATGATCCACCATCTATCTTTACCTTTATGACATTAGGCTACTGACTCTTCATTGGGAGTTGGTCTCTTAAGGCCATTTCCTTCCTTGAGAGCATGTACTGAAGGGGGAACTTTTATTGATACCATATGAGATGATCCAAGCAAGGGTTATTATCAGGGATAGATAGTGGTGATCATGGCCACTATTCTGCTTCTTAAGCACAATACTCAAGAACACAACCAGACAGCAGTTTCTCTCTGGTTTTTGGAGCACTCATCTTTGTATAGGATAAGCATTATGGGAGTGTTATATCATCATTATCGCTTATTTAGCCAGAATTTTACTGGCCGGCATGATAGCATAGCAACAAGTAAGATGCTGGAGATGTAGGGAGGCAGGGCATTGTCTATGAACATGTCCAAAAAGGGCAGCATGCCCAGTACAGGGAGAAGCACAGCAAAGGAGTATGAGGAAGTTAGTGTGTAGAGAGTATAAGGAGGAGAATTATGTTGCAAGGAACTGTGACAGTTACTGGAGATGGAGAGAGAGGGAAGTGAGGAAGAAACTAAGGGAACTAAAGGAGAAGAAGGAGAAGGAGCTGCAGGTGAAAGAAAGAGTGTTGAGGTGCACAATGCAACCTCTAAGAGAAGTGTGGATGACAATAGGAATGGAGAAGCTTAACACTCATGAAGGGGTCACAGTAAAACCACTTTTGGATAGTGGTGCCACAGGGATATTTGCAGATAGGAAGTTCATTGAGAGAAATAGATTTAAGATGGAAAGTTGGATAGACCCTACAGAATTACAAACATAGATAGAACGCACAATTTTGTAGGGTTAGTAATACATGAAATAGAATGCAATGTATACTACAGGGGACATGTGGAAAGGATGTGGCTAGATGTATGTGATTTAGGGAGGACTGAAGTGATATTGGGTATGCCCTGGTTAGTGGCTCATAACCCTGAAATTGATTGGGAGAAAGGGAAGATGAGAATGACAAGATGCCCACCAATGTGTAGAAAGAGGGAAAGCAATACAAGGAGATGGGAAACTAGGGCAAAGCAGAAAAAAAGCAGAAAGGTGGAAGACAAGAAGGCAATTAGTTGGGCAGCAGATAAGAAGGAGGATTGAGGAAGGAAGGAGGAGATGGAGATGGATCATCAAAAAATAGAAGCAATGATGCCTAAAAGGTTCTATCAGTGGCTAAAGGTGTTTGGGAAAGTGTAATCAGAAAGAATACCAGTTCACAAAGTATGGGACCATGCCATAGATGTGAAAGAGGACTTCAAGCCAAGTAAAGCAAAAGTATATCTGGACTCCAGAAATAAGAGGAAGGAGGTACAGAAGTTCATATGAGCATTTGAAAAAGGGGTATATAAGGCTCTCTAAATCTCAGCAAACATTGCTGTGAGAGTGTGGTCATGAAGACTGAGATCTAACCCTAGGTGAGGGGTCAGGAAGAACTCAATGGAGTTCTTCAGTGTATTCTTCCTATCTTATATACATGTTGGGCTTGGTCTGTGCACCAAGTTCCCTCAGGTCACATGTCTACTAGAAGGTTCTACACTAGTTATGTAATAGGGTCACCTGACCTGGGCTATAAATAGATTTTGGGGCATTGTAATCCCTTAAGTTATTGAGTAGTCCAATAAATGCAGGGGAAAGTTGGGGGTTTGGTTCTGAATCATGACAATTGCCAGTATTCTTTGTAGGAAAGAAGAACAGGGGAAAGTGCATGGTTATGGACTACCATAAACTAAATAGGCAAACAGTAAAGAATAATTACCCATTACCATTGATTACAGAACTAGTAGACAACATGGGTAGTAAATGTGTATTTACAAAGATGGATTTGCAGTAGGGCTACAACAATGTGTGGATAAAGGAGAGAGATGATTGGAAGGTGGTCTTTACTACATATATAGGGTTGTTTGAACCTGTTGTGATGTTTTTCAGGATGACAAACTCACCAGCAATGTTCCAGGCAATGATGAACAAAATTTTGAGAGACATGATCAATAAGGGAAAGGTGGTGGCATTTGTGGATGATGTGCTGGTAGGAATGGAGACAAAGGAGGGACACAATAAGGTGGTAGAAGAAGTGTTGAGGTGACTAGAGGAAAATGACCTCTATGTCAAGCCAGAGAACTGTATGTGGAAGGTTAGAAAGGTACCTTTCTTGGGTGTAGTAATGGAAGAAGAAAAGGTAGAGATGGAGGAGGATAAGGTGGGGGGAGTATTGAAGTGGCCAACACCACAATGTGTGAGGGATATCAGAGAGAGTTTTTGGGGCTCATAAATTACTATAGACACTTTGTCAAGGATTTTGCCAAAGTAGCTCTGCCCCTAAATAGATTGACAAGAAAGGATGAGAAGTGGAGGTAAGGGGACAAGTGACAAGCAGCGTTTGAGCAGCTAAAAGCAATCTTCACTATGAGACCAGTACTAGTCACACTGGAATTGGATAAAGAATTCAGAGTGGAGGCTGATGCATCAAACTTTGCAACTGGAGGAGTGGTATCAGTAAAGTGCAAGGACAAATTATGGTGACCAGTTGCCTTTATTTCCAAAGCCTTGAATGAAACAGAAAGGAATTACAAAATACATGACAAGGAAATGCTGGGAGTAATAAGATGCTGAGAAGCATGGAGGCACTTCCTGGAAGGTGCTAGAGCAAAGTTTAAAATCTGGACAGACCAAAAGAACTTGGAATACTTCATGAGTAGTCAAAATCTTAATCATAGACAAGTACAATGGGCTCTCTATTTATCTAGGTTTGATTTTGTACTTAAACACATCCTAGGTAGTAAAATAGGGAAAGCAGATGGATTGAGCAGGAGGAGCAATTGGGAGAAGGGAGGAGAAGGTGATAATTGTAAGGGTCTCAAGGTTTGGCTGGTATAAAGCCACTGCCCTAACTCAAGGTGGAGATGTCAAGAGAACTTGATAGAGTTTCCGCTCAATTTATGCCCAGACTTTATACTACTTTACATGGTCTGTGTGCAATACTGACTAAGCAGGTACCCTATGACTTGTCTAGTGATCCCATCTTATCTTCCCCATCTGTAAGGTTGGCTAAGATCCTAGGTGTTATGAACTGCCAGTTTAGACCATTGACTAGCTATCATAGCTAAGTCAATATGCATTTTCTTTTCTATTTCATTTCCTTTATTTTTCTGTTCTATTTATAGCGTGGGAAAAGATGTCACACTATGTGACATAAGAAGTGACAGGGTCACATCAGGTCACATCACATGTCATGTCACACTTGGTCACATGAAGGTGCGGGAAAGTAGTGCACAGACCAGTAGGATTGTATATAAGTAGATAGACCAAATAAATGAGGACTCTAACAAGTTCTTCTTGTCTACTCTGACATCGAGTGGGACCTTGAGGTGCTTCGCTGACAGATCCTTACACTAGGCCAGAATAAAGCCAACTGCCCTCTAAGTCAGTATTGACAAAGAGAACTCAATAGGAGTTCTTGCTGTATTGTGCCCTACTTATATACAAGAATGTCTATTTACTGATATTTGTCCATGCATGTGACCATCGCATTAGTATTGAGTCATCTTGCTATTAGGACATGGTGCTTTTTGGAAAATAAAAGAAAAGAAATAGAAAAGAAATATAAATAATGACTTAGCTGTGGTAGCTAGTCATATTCCTGTGGAGGTGGTTCATGACACCATCACTGTTTGGCAGAGCATGGAGAATCTAGGCCTACAAGTCTATGTAAGGGCTGGCCAGCCCTTTTATGTCTGAGACAAAGTCCAGGTTGTCATCCTTTAACTCTACAATTCTTGGAGTGTCTTCTTCCTCCAAGTACATTTTGTACAGCTCTTCTATGGGGTCTAGTCAGTTCATGACAATAATAAGGAGAAGGTGTTGTTGAAACCAGAGTGGGTGAAGAGCATACAAGCAGGAGAAGTAATTGTGGAAGAAATAGACATCCTTGAAAGGATCTGGAAGTCTAAAGCAAGGAACAACAAGGTCATAAAGGCAGTAGAATAAATGAAGAAGGCTGGAGTGAAAATATTGAGAGATGAGGAATAGAGAGAGGAGAATAGATTAAAGGAAGAAAAAGTCTACATGCCAAAAGACAAGGCACTAAGAGTCAAGATTATTAGACTACATCACAATATGTCTATAGGAGGACATAAGGGACAGTGGAAGATGGCAGAAATGGTGACAAGGAATTTCTGGTGGTTTGGGGTCACTAGAGAAGTAAAGAAATATGTGGAGGGGTATGATGTCTACCAAAGGAACAAGAAGCACACAAAACAGCCAGCAGGAAAACTTATACCTAATTCTATACCTGATAAAGCATGTACCCACATTTCAGCAGATTTTATAACTAAATTGCTGTTAGCTCAAGAATATGATAGTATATTAGTTGTCATGAACTGCCAGTTCAGACCATTGACTAGCTATCACAGCTAAGTCAATATGTATTTTCTTTTCTATTTCTTTTCCTTTATTTTCTGTTCTATTTATAGGGTGGGAAATATGTCACATAGTGTGACATAAGGAGTGACAAGGTCACATGAAGGTGCAGGAAAGTAGTGCACAGACCAGTAGGATTATGATTAAGTAGATAGACCAAATAAATGAGGACTCTAACAAGTTCTCCTTGTTTGCTCTGACATTGAGTGGGACCTTGAGGCACTTCGCTGACAGATCCTTACATTAGTGGTGGTAGATTGGCTCACAAAGATGGCACACTTTGTGCCCACAACTGAGAAAACTACAGTGGAAGGATTAGCTAGGCTATTTAGAGATAATGTGTGGCAGTTACACAGATTACCTGAAAGTATCATTTTAGACAGGGGTCCACAGTTTGCAGCAGAGTTGATAAGGGAGTTGAATAAGTTGCTAAAGATCAGGACAAAATTGTCAATGATATTCTACCCACAAATGGATGGGCAGACAGAAAGGATAAATCAGGAGTCAGAACAGTATCTCCAAATGTTCATTGACCATCATCAAGAGCAGTGGCCAGAATGGTTAGGTACAGCAGAACTTGCCTACAATAATAAAGTACACACTGGTACAAGAGTGTTCCTGTTTGAGGTGAATAGTGGCCAGAACCCAAGAATGGGATTTGAGTTGAGGAAGAAAGAGATGCCTCAAACAAACTATAAAATCCCCAGGACAAGGAATCTTGAGAGAGAGGTGGTGTCATGAACCACTTCTTTAAGCCATTGACTAGTCCACATGACTAAGTCAATATTTATTCTTTTATTTTCATTTATTTTTCAGGACAAAGACAAAGCCATGCAACAATAACAAGATGACTCAATATTAATGCAACAAGCATGTTGAAAGGGGCAAAAGAGGTTTTAGACTACAACAAGCAAAAAGGTAATGGGCAGTAGCAGTCCTCAATCATATGCTAAAGGTTTAGAGAGGAGAATAACAAAATAGGATGACAGAAAAGGATTAAAGATAGAAGTGCAGTTTAGCTTGTAATGTAAAAATAGCTAGAAAGATTATAAGATTGATCTAGATCATCCTCCTGTGGTGTCCCTAAGGTGTCAACCTTTATACACTGTAACAAGCTCACTAGCAAGAGTAGTCAGTAAACCGACTCATGGGCTTACCAATCTCAACCAAGTCCACATCTGCACCCCCAGCCTGAACCTTACAGGTGTAATAGAGTCTGAGTCAATGGCTAGCCAGGCTTTCCCAGCCTGCTACCTTGCCAAAGGTTGTCTGAGTGACGGCCAGGATTCTGCCTCTAGACCAAGTAGGTATAGTACAAAGTGAGCCCCAGCTCAGGCATCCCACCAAGATCACTCTCTTACTTGTCTCTAGAATTGCTTTCCACAATTCTAGAGCTTCAGAGATAAAGACAAGTACCAAAAGTCAGCTCCTGCCATCCCCTCCACCCTAAGAGGTATATTGATACAATTGTTCGAGACTTAATCAAAAGGTAAAAATAAAAAGCATTACCCTCCCTCCCTCGGCTTCTCACACATTCCCATGTCTTGGGCCCATCTGGTCCATCAGTGCTCTCTCCTCTGACAGCTCCACTAATGCCAATTGCAACCATGTGCTCCCATTCTGCTTTATTGTCTCACCTGCTTGTTACCTCTACTTCTCAGAACTGATATGTCATGAACCGCCTCTTCTATACTAAGTTCATTTCCATTTTTCTTTTCTTTTAAATACCTTTTCTATTTATAGCATGGGAAAGTCTGTCATGCTGTGTGACATAAGGCATGATGGGGTCACATCAAAAAGGCACATCACAGTCACGTCACATGTCACGTCACAAGACATGTCACACATAGTTTGGTTGGGAGTGCGGGATAATTGGTGCACAGACCAAGTAGATTATGTATAAGTAGACAGACCAATAAAGCAAGGACTCTAATGAGTTCTCTTTGTCTAATGCTGATAAAGAGTAGAGGCTTAATTCTAACTTGGAGTTGGCATCTTGACATGACATGCTTCTCTCCCAGTCCTGTCCTAGATGCTGGTCTTACTGGATGTAAACCCATCCTATACTGTAGTTGTTGTAGGCTGCATTCATGTTCCAAGTAAGCCCATTACTGCATAGACTAGTGGGGTCTAATTGTTTCTGGGCTGCCGCACTGCTCATGGGCTCAACTAGATTTGTTCTAGAACTAAGTTAGCTAGCCTTTTAGGGACTTACCCACATTCTTGAGGCCTAGACAGTTAGTAAGGTCCTCCCACCTCCTGTTGGCAAGTAACAGGCCCACAACTGCCATGCATGGTCATCCATTCTAATTTCTAGATTGCATTTGGGACTCACCAGCAACCTCTAGAGTGCACTCCACTAAGGGAATACCACACTCTATGTCCTCTTGTACCACTATTTAAAGGAATTTTTAATTCTAGCATAACAACATGTATGTACAAGTGTCAGTAAATAAATATGTTTGTATATAAGTAGAGAGGAATCTAGAGGGAACTCTTATTGAGTTCTCTTTGTCTACTCTGACTTAGAGTGTGCTTGTGGAATAGCTTAGTCTTACATTTGCTACAGTATGTTATGCTGTGTCAGCTAACTCCAGTGACCGGAATAAAGCCAACTGTCCCCTTTATCAGTGATTGACAAAGAGAACTCAATAAGAGTTCTTACTAGATTCCTCTTTACTTATATACAAACTATTCTATTTACTGACATTTGTACATACATGTGACCATTGCATCACTATTGAGTCATCTTGTCATTAGGTCGCGACTCTTTTGTCAAATAAATGGAAAAGAAAATATAAAAGAAAATAAATAATGACTTAGCCATTGTGGCTAGTCATATACCTGTGGGGGCAATTCATGACATGTTAATTGTTAGAAACTCAAGGGTGTGTTTTCTAGTCTATCTTAGAGCCAGTCCAATGTCTGTAGGACATAGATAGTGTTGTCTGCCATTCTTGGCTTGAAGATCATAAATTCTGTACCACTATGTGTGCTAACAGTTACTAAATCCTTACTTCCTTTGACAGAAAGGCTGTTTTGTAGAAATGACCCCAGAGACAGCAGTCAGCAATTCAAGTCTTTGCAAAAGAACACTGACTCCAAGGTTGTAGTTACTTCTTGGTTGATATTAAGGTATTTTAGGGTAATGCAGCCTTTGCCAGTGATAAAGGTGGATCTGTTTGCTGTATGGATAGGGATCAGCATATGTAGATATTCAAATGTTGTAAAGTTTCTCTGATTACCTGAGAAATGTAGAGATGCTCTGGAATCTAATATCCAGAAGGGTGTGATGTTCACTTCTGGACAGTTCTTGCCCTTACAATCTTTACAAGTGGAGTATGCAAGTCCATGTGCACATAAATTGATAATGAGTGAGCATAAGTGGTGCATCCTTCCTTGTAGGAGGGAGGGCTGTACCTGATGTTGGATTCTGTAAAGAATGCATTACCAATACTCATACCATCATATTCCATGCCAGGAAAAACATTTCCATTGAAATCCAGTATCTCTTCTAAGGAAGAGCTGATTGACACCATATTGCTATCCTCCTCCCAGAGTTTCTTTCTCCCAATGCATGTAGCCAACGAGTTGGAAATCACCAATTCATATTCTTTGGTACTGTATTTCTCTGCAGACCCTATGGCATGAAGATGCTTCACTTGGTGGTCTGCAGATAAAGAGATAGTAGAAGCATCACTTGCGTTGGCTTTAGACTATGTAGAGGGCATGGCATTGTTCAATATAGGGGAGTGTGCATTGTTCTTGTAAACTGGTGCCTTGTCCTCATTTGAGGTTTGGATGTGCTTTGGAGCATAGTTGGTGGTCTAAATTTCTGGGAAAAAGTCACTCTGGTTCCTATGAGATAAAGCAGGAGTCCCTTGTTCTGTGTTAGGCATGGGTACTACAGGGGGTAAGCTTACAAACATGCCAAAGTGCTGAGAGTACCCCAGGCATATCTGGCACTGGTAGCCAGCTACATGAGCCAGGGTCAGAGAGGTTGACATCTGTCTGTGTAGTCTGTACATGTGGGTTGCATTAGGGGTGATACCCCTGCTGTTGTCTCTGCTTGTCCCTCTTCTGTCCTTCCTGCTTACTGTGTGGTGTCAAAAAACCAACTCCAAGTCAGAATTAAGCCAACTACTCTTTATCAGCATTTGACAAAGAGAACTCATTAGAGTCCTTGCTGTATTGGTCTGTCTACTTATACATAATCTACTTGGTCTGTGCACCAGTTATCCCGCACTCCCAACCAAACTATGTGTGACATGTCTTGTGATGTGACATGTGACCATGACCATAATGTGCCTTTTTCCTGTGACCCTGTCATGCTCCCTGTCACAGTGCGTGACAAAATTTCCCACGCTATTAATAGAAAAGAAAAGAAATAATGAAATAGACTTAGAGGAAAGGAGTAGTTTATAACATGTGGTTTGCTAGGTATACACTCTTATGGCTGCTATTGTTCCTGGAATTGGGGATCTTGACCCTTCTACTGCATGTTCAATAGCTTCTTGGCATTTATGCCCTGGTGCTGTTGCCTCTGTTTACCTTTGGAGGAACATTGCTGCCAGTTCATAATAATATCATTCCAAATGGCAGCAAAGGTGAGTAAAGTGACATCAGTAGTTTTTGAATTATAACTACATACAATCTCTTCCATTTGAGGTAGGAGCCTAATGAGGAGCATCATGGCTCAAATTGGCTCCTGGTAGATAAACTTGTTGTCTTTGAGTTGCATGAAAAGGGCTAGAAGCTTGTCAATAGTGGGAGTAAGGTCACAGTCTCCTGGGACCTGGAGTTTGTCAACAGTGGCAGCATTGGTATAGACAGCAGAAATACTTGTCATTCCATATTGCACCTTGAGCCAGTCCAGCAGTTCTCTAGTGTATTCCATACCTGCTTTTACAGTAAGGTTTCTGATATCAGTGGAGATATGTAGCATCAAGTTACTGTATACCTAAGCATCTTGATTGTCCCAGTTGTCCCTAGTCCTGATTGAGTCCTCTGTCTCAATGCTGTTCTTTTGGATAGCTGGTAGCTTGTTGCTCAGTAATATTTGGCAGCCTGTAGCATTGATGATATGGCATGCTGTGGCCTTCCATTCAATGAAGTTATGCCCATCAAAGGTTTGAAGAAAGCTTAAGGTCTGTGCAACCATCTGGTCAAGTCTAGTAGAGAACTGTTGTCAGCAAGAGTTCATAACCACAGGTGAGCGCAGGGTGTAAGGTACTTGTGCCTGTAGTCAATTGTGCCTATAGCAGCATTGTCTGTGCATTACCTGCCCTGCAGGGCCCATAACCTGTTTAAATGGTGCCAGAAAGCATTGCACAGTGGTCTATACACTAACAGGCTCACCTAGTAAAGTCTTGAGAGTGAATGCAGTTTTGCAGAGAGAGTAAAGCAACAAACTGTCTCATATTTGAGTATGTGAGCTTTATATACATGGTGGTATTTATAGGAATGATGGAGCAATGTAATGGTAATTAACTCATATATAGATTATCCATCATAAAAGAGCTTCTGAAGTCAACCCAACTTTAGGAGTAAAGCCAGTCACTGACATTTTGGCTACTCATGAAATACTCAAGGTTTTTATGGTTGCTCCATATTTCAAAGTTATTTTGTGCCCCTTCCAACCAGTGTCTCTACTCTTCTAAGCATTTGATGATTGCTAGCATCTCCCAATCATAGATCTCATAATTCTTTCTGCCTCATTGAGTGACTTAGAAATAAATCCAACTGGTCTCCACTTGTTATCCTTACATCTCATGCTTAGGACTCCCCCAGTTGTATACTCTGATGCATCTGCTTTTACCCTCATTTCTTTGTCCAAGTCTGGTGCCACAAGTACTGGCTTTGTTGTAAATATTTTCTTCAGACCTTGAAATGCCTCCTCCTGCTTCTCTCCCCAATTTGGCTTCTCATCCTTCCTGAATAACCAATGCAGCAGTTTAGCTATAGTAGCAAAGTCTTTGACAAATCTCCTATAGTAGTTTGCTAGGCCCAAGAACTTCTGTATGTCTTTGATGCATTTTGGCCTTGGCCAATCCAATACTCCTTTTATCTTTTCTTCCTCCATCTTTATACTATCTTCCCCAATTACCAGCCCCAAGAATCCTACTTTCTTTCCCTTCCACACACACTTCTCTGGTTTAAGATAGAGGTCATGTTCCTCCATCTGTTTCAACAATTTTATCATGTCCTTCCTCTGTCTCTGTCCATACTATTACATCATCAATAAAAGCAGCCACATCCCCCTTGTCAATTATATATCATAGTATACTGTTCATCATTGCCTGAAAGGTGGTCAGCAAATTTGTTAGACCAAAGTACATTACTATAGGCTCAAATACTCCAAGTTGTGTTGTAAATGCTGCCTTCCACTCATCTCCCTCCTGTAAGGATCTCAAGTTGTGATAACTCAAGGTCCCTCTCCAAGTTAGAGTTGACAAAGAGAACTCATTAGAGTTCCTGTTCAATTCTACTATCTTATATACAGTCTACCCTATTTGTGTACATTTGTAGACTATTGCATCATTGTCAAGTTATTGCTCTCTTATCATGTGATCTCCCATAATTAAATTAAAAGAAAAGGAAAAGAAATAATAATAATGACTTAGCTGTGGTAGTTAGTTGATTGTTTGAAGAGGCAGTTCATGACACCACTCCCCTCTCAAGTTTTGTTGTCCCAACAATTTTTTAGAGCTCTCCAACAGCATCCTCTATCTGCCCATTTCATTCTCTTTGTTCTATTCTTTGATTTTTCCTCCTTCTTCTTCAGCAACTTCATGGACTGCAGTCAGTCTCCCCTTTAATCTCCCTACCAGCTCTATTCTTTTCCAATGTTTCCAGTTGCATTCCAACCTCTGCCAGTACTGTCTATTGTACTCTCCATAAGATCACCTGCATGTCACAAGACATGTCACACATAGTTTGGTTAGGAGTGTGGGATAAGAGGTACACAGACCAAGTAAAATATGTATAAGTAGATAGACCAATGAAGCAAGGACTCTAATGAGTTCTCTTTGTCAACTCCAATAAAGATTGGTGCTTGGACCTAGCTCAGGGCTTAGGTGCTTACATCCTGCTTACATTAACTACAGGATGTATTTTAATTGTAAATAGTAATTGCCATGAACTGCTCATTTGTACCAAGACTAAGTTATTATTATTTTTCTTCTTTTCTTTTCTTTTCTATTAGTAGTGTGGGAAAGTATGTCACACAATGTGACAGGAGGAGTGACAAAGGTCACATTAAAGGTCATGTCACATGTCATGTCACATATAGTTTGGTTAGGGTTGCAGGTGAAATGATGCACAGACCAACAGAAATATGTATTAAGTAGACAGACCTAATAGAACAAGGACTCTAACAAGTTTTTTTTGTCAACTCTGATAAAGAGTGGAGCTTAGACCTAGCTCAGGGTTTGAACTCTTACAAGTGCCTCATCTTTGGGCACATAAACTTTCCCTCCTTTTAGCATCAAACCATCCTCTTCTCTCCACTCTTCATCTCTCAACATTTTCACTCCCACCTTCTTCATCTCCTCTACTACCTTCACCACCTTGTTGTCTCTTGCTTCCAACTTCCTAATTCTCTCTAGGATATCTATGCCTTCTATGATAACCTCTCCCACTTGTATGCTCCTTACCCATTCTGGCTTCAAGAGTGTCTTTTCCTTGTTGTCCCTCTCTCTCTCCTTTTTCCAATTGCTCCTCCTGCTCAACTCATCTGCCTTACCCATATTACTTCCTGGCACATGCTTCAGTACAAGATCAAATCTAGACAAGTATAGAGCCCAGTGAGCCTGCCTACAATTTAAGTTCTGGCTACTCATAAAGTACTCTAGGTTTTTATGATCTGTCCATATTTAGAATTTAACCTTGGCCTCTTCCAGAAAGTGTCTCTATGCTTCTAAGCAGCATATAACTCCCAGCATCTCTTTATCATGTATCTCATAGTTTCACTCTGTCTTGTTCAGCGCCTTTGAAATAAATGCAACTGGTTACCACAGTTTGTCATCACACTTTACTGATAGTACTCCACCTGTTGCAAAGTCCAATGCATTGGCTTCTACTCTAAATTTTTTATCTAACTCAGGGGTTGCCAACACTGGTCTGGTAGTGAATACCATCTTTAGTTGTTTGAATGCTCTCTACTGCTCTTCTCCCCACTTCCACTTCTCACCCTTTCTTGTCAGTCAATTCATTGGTAGAGCAACTTTGGCAAAGTCTTTTACAAATTGCCTGTAGTAGTTGGCTAGCCCCAGGAACTTCCTGACATCTATCACACATTGTGGTGTCAACTACCTCAACATGCCCTCTACTTTATCCTCTTCCATCTCTGACTTTCCTTTCCCCATTACCACCCCCAAAAAAAGTACCTTCCTCACTTTCCACACACATTTCTCTGGTTTGATGTAGAGGTTGTTTTCCTCTAGTTGTTTCAACACCTCCTCCACTACCTCATCATGCCTTTTCTTTGTTTCTGTCCCCATCAACACATCATCTACAAATGCCACCACCTTCCCTTCATTGATCATGTCTCTCAGAATCTCATTCATCATCACCTGAAATGTGGCAGGTGAGTTTGTCATTCCAAAAAACATAACCACTGGCTCAAACAACCCTACATGTGTAGTGAAGGCCACTTTTCACTTATCTCCTTCTTTTACATGCACATTATTGTACCCCTATTGTAAATCCATTTTTGTAAATACTTGCTTGCTCCCCATGTTATCTACCAGTTCTGTAATTAATGGTAGAAGATAGTTGTTCTTTACTGTTTGCCTATTGAGTTTATGGTAGTCCATAACCATGTGTTTCCCTCTGTCCTTCTTCCCCACAAAGAACACTGGTGACATTTGCTAAGACTTAGAGAGCCTTATGTATCCCTTTTTCAAGTGTTTGTTGACAAACTTCTGTACCTCCTCTCTCTTGTTTCTGGAGAGTGGATACACCTTTGCTTTACTTGGTTTGAAGTCCTCTTTTACATCTATGGCATGGTCCCATACTTTCCAAATTGGCACCCTTTCTGATTCCACCTTTCCAAACACTTTCAACCATTGATGGAACTGCTTTAGTACCATTGTTTCTATTTTTCAATGATTGATTTCTATCTCCTCCTCCCTTCCCCAATCTTTCTTCTCATCTGCCACCCAATTGATTGCTCTTTTCTCTTCAATCTTTCTGGTTTCTTTTCTCCTCACTCTCTCTTCTCTCTCTTTTGCTCTCTTGTTCCTATTGTCTTTGCCACACCATGGTGGGCACCTTATCATTCTGATTTCTCCTTTCTGCTAATTTATTTCTGGGTTGTGTGCTGCCAACCATGGCATGCCCAGTATCACTTCTGTTCTTCCTAAATCATATACATCAAAATGTATCCTCTCTTGATGTCCTCTGTAATAGACATTGCATTCTACCTTGTGCATAATATTTCCTCCACTATTGTCACTCCCATCTACATTTGTCACTTTCAAAGGTCTCTCTAGCTTCTCCATTTTAAATCCACTTTTTCCTACAAACTTCTTGTCTACAAACATTTCTGTAGCTCCACTGTCCAGGAGTGCTTTCACTATGACCCCTTCATAGGTGTCAATTTTCTCCATTCCTATCCTCATCCAAACTTCTCTTAGAGGTTGCATTGTGCACCTCAAGATCTTCTCTTCCCCCTTCTTTGGAGTCTCTTCCCCCTTCCTTCCTTCTGTGTCACAGATTCTGCACATCCCCTTATATTTTAGGGCTCCCACCCATTTTCTTCTGCACATGTCACATCTGTTTTTGAATTTTCTCCCTTGTGCCACTTCCCTGTCTAGTCTCTCTTTGTATAGTTCACACTCTGCACACCACATGTCATGTATACAGTTTGTCTGCTCAAAGTTATCTCCTTTCTTTACTCCATTTTCTCCACAATATCCACATGTTACTACCAATACTGCATACCACTTCCCTCCTCTGTGCTTGATCCATCCCCACTCTCCCTGCTTCCACAATTTCCCCATCTGCTCCACTGTTCTCTCTCTTTGGTGCCACTTCCTCTGGACTTTCTCCTCCTTTACCTTCCTGACCTCCTCTTGCTACACTTCTCCCTTTCCTGGGCACACCACTTTCTCAGGACATGTCCAAAGACAATGACCTGCTTTTCCACACCCCCAACACTTCATTTCTTGTCAGAGGACATCAAGCAATAGTATTACATAATACCAAAAGTACAAATACTATCATAGTAACCCTATCTAACTTAGCCTTAAACTCTCATAAAATTTGCAATCATACCTTTGTGTCATGAACTGCCTCTTCAGGTATTTGACTAGCCACAATGGCTAAGTCATTATTTATTATCTTTTCTATTTTCTTTTCCTTTTATTTTTCCAAAAGCGCCGCGTCCTAACAACAAGATGACTTGATACTGATGTGACAGTCATGCACATGGACAAATGACAGTAAATAGACATTCTTGTATATAAGTAGGGCACAATACAGCAAGAACTTCCATTGAGTTCTCTTTGTCAACACTGACTTAGAGCAGTTGGCTTAATTCTAGCTCAGGAGTTGGCTAACGTTACACTTTGAGTGCCTTTACCCTGACATTTTAAGGCTACTTTACTCAAACCTGTGGTTGTTCTTGCCTTGTCTTGCCCACTACCAAAAAACCTAACCATGACACAACCCACCACTCACTCCCAATCCAACCTAGCTTACCCCAAACCAGATGACCTAAATGAACAACCTATTCACCTGGAGGACCTAGAAGAGACCAATGAGAAAGAAATAGATAACAACACCACAATAAACAAACTGCAAACTCAACTCGCCCAAATCCAATTGCAATTAACCTCACTTTAGAAGAAACAGTCCTCTGCACCCCCAATGTCCCACCCAACCCCTCCTCAATGCTATTGGTCAAACTCCCTTGATGACAATACAAAAGACAAAAAGAGCCCCATTATCCAACCATTTTTTGGGGACCCCCAAGACTTTGATTGATTCTTTGCAAAAATCAATGGGGCCTTTCTACTAGCCTCCCAAAAATTTTCCAGTGATGTCTGTCATGTTGTTTTTACCTGCCAATACCTAGAGGGTCATGCTGCATCATGGGCAGAACCCATCTTAATAGGAGAGGAACCAGAACTACAAGAAAACTGGCAAAAAATTTTTGTGGCTTTTTGGGAACAGTTTTGTGACCCAAACATCCACAACCACCTCACAGAATGCCTCCATTCACTGAGGCAAACCCAATCAGTCTGCAAATATGCCTCAGACTTCAAGAACTTAGCTTGGAAGACTGCCTAACCCCCATAGCACTTGGGGTAACATATTTTACCAAGGACTAAAGGACAATGTAAAAGACCTCCTGGTAGGGATACCATGCAGAAAGAGTGACTACAAACAATTGAAGAGGGCAGCCCTAGAAGTCAATGAGTGTTGGGTGTTCAGACAAGGAGAAAATCAAAACTATAGCATAGCTCCCCATCTACACACCACCCCTAGCACTACAAACCCCACTATACGCCCCGCCTTTAGCCCCACTACACTAGTTCCCCCTCGCCATGCTAGCCCCTCATCACAAGAAGAGAAAGATCACCACTGCTCTCTCAAATTATACCTCTATTGCAGAGGATCAGGCCACATTGCCACTTCTTGTCCTACAAAAGTACCCCGCCCCCAGTTAAATGCTACTAGCGATCCTCTCTCAGATGAATACGTAACACTGACCACCCAAGACTGAGACTTGGGAAAAGTCTAAGCTCAACTCAGCCAGCTGTTCCTAAGTTGAGCCCCCCACTCAACAAAAGTTGCAAAGTCTGTGTTGTCCCTACATCAGCCTGTTCCCCTGTCTCTGCCAATGTAATTATAGTCCCTCATCTAACAGTAGAGGGGGAAACAATAAATCAGACTATATGCTACCTTTTAGATTGTGGTGTGATGGCCAATTTTATCTCTAAGTCATTCGCAGAAAGCCTAAACCTAATACCACTATGCAAATATAGTGGACCTGTGAAGAGCCTTGATGGCAGACCAATGACAACCAACTCCCCCTTAGTTTACTATCTACAATGCAATGTCCAAGGCACAAGCTTCCAAGATTTCTTTATTGATGCCCCAACAGATGGATACAAAATAGTGCTAGGTATGCTATGGTTTCAAAAAACAAACCCCCAGGTGGACTGGGCACGACACAAAGTTCACCTCCAGAAAGATATGGGAACAGAATATTGGATCCAAGAAAAGGCGCCCCTCTTTAACAAAATTGAGGCCCACAAAGAACCACAAGAACTCTGCTGCTGCCTCCATAGGTTCTATACTCACTGGTACCCAAAACTCCTCAAACAAACGCTTTCTCAAAGATGGACAAAACAATCCCTAAGATGCCACCTCAACCAAGGCACTGATCCCAGCACACTTCTCTACTCTACTCAGACCAAAACCGGCTATCATATACCTGAACCCATCCTTAAAGTCCCTTATCCATACCAGGAATATGCTGACATCTTCAATACTAATACCACATAGCAACTGCCACCCCACAGAGGTTAACTAGACCATGCCATTAACCTGATAGATGGCCAAATCCCACTATGCAGACCAGCATACTGTTATTCTGAGAAAGAACTACGAATCCTCAAGGAGTTCCTTCATGATATAGAGAACCAAAAATTCATCCACTGGAGTACTTCTCCAGCTGCATCACCCCCTTTATTTGTAGCAAAAAAGAACACCACCAACTTACACCTCTACGTAGACTATAGAGCACTCAATAAAATCACTGTAAAAAACCAATATCCCGTCCCTGCCATAGACTCACTATTGGACCGTATTTGAGGAGTGAAGTACTTTACAAAAATAGATTTGAGAGAAGCTTTCCACCTATTAAGAATATGAGCTGGTGATGAGTGGAAAACAGCATTCCAAACACCCTTTGGTCTATTTAAGTTTCTAGTCATACCCTTTGGACTATGTAATGTACCAGCTTTGTTCCAAAGCTATGTAGACAAAGCCTTACAGGGATTAGAGGACAAACTAGTGGCCTACCTGGACAACATCCTAATCTTTGGTTCAACATTAGATGAGCTCCATGAACGCACATACCACTGCCTCTAAAGGCTTTGAGAGAATAGGCTATATGCAAAACTTGTTAGCGACTAGCTGCGAGCAGCAGCAGTGCTGGTCTAGAAAGGACTTTGGAGAGGATTGGAGGAAGGGATTGCCACTCGCAGACTAGGGATGTCTAATGAGAACTCGACGAGTTCCCTTGGTATTACCTCTAGCTATTTATACAAGGTATCTACCAAGTCATCACATATTAATCTATGGAAGTATCTATGATCTACTCCCACACCTTGTTATTCCCATGTCACTGTCTACTCCTGTCATGTGTCCATGTATGTCCATTACACAGACGTTCCCATGTCAAGTGTCCATCCTTAACACCTTCCCAGAGGTGTCACTGCTAACTCCCACAGCTATCCATCAATGACAGCCAGCGTCCCCTGATGCCAGAAGGCCTGTCCAAGGCAAATCATGACAAAACTCAAGAAATGTGAATTTAAAGTGATGGAGACTAAAATACTTGGGTTTATAGTCAACAAGGAAGGTATCAAAATGGAATAAGAATGGATATCAACAATACTAGACTGGCCAGAACCAACAACACTAACCCAGGTCCAAGAATTAGTAGGCTTTGTAAACTTTTACCAAAGATTTATATACAATATCTCAGGAATTATGAAACCAATTACCGACCTCACCCAAAAAAGCACCCAACAATTCCAGTGGACACCTACAGCCAAGGAAGCCCTAAACAAACTAAAGAAATATTTCACCTCAGAACCCTTACTCCGAAGGTTTGACAACTTGAAACCAATCCACATATATACCAATGCATCAGGATACACGGCCGCAGCCATTCTTATGCAATGTCACAAGAACAACTTACACCCAGTAGCCTTTTGGTCATGAAAGTTCACGAACCCAGAACAAAACTACCCTATTATGGAACAGGAGTTACTACCTATAGTCGAAGCTATGAACCACTGGAGACACTACTGCAAAGGTGCATCACACACCATTCAAATATATACAGACCACCACAACCTCCGTTACTTCAATACAATAGAACAGATTGGCAGATGCTTAGCCCGCTGGTCCTTACAACTACAACATTTCAACTATGAGATATACTACCACCCAGGGAAGAAGAACCCAGCAGATGCACCTTCAAGATGGCCAGACTACCACCTAAACAACAACAACCCTAATAAACCAGCTCAATTCCACTTATCATTCCACACCACTTACCCAGAACACCACAGAGGGGACACAAACCTATGTCTTGATGCAATGACCCTCCCAAGGAGCCTCCACCAAGAAATCACAAACGAGAACACAAGAGACACATACCTAAGTACAGTAAAAGCAAAGACAAACCCAGAAGGATGGTCGACTGAGAACAGAACCTAGAAATACAAAGAAAAAACCTACATACCAGAAGCACTGCACATGCAAATCATCTCCCAGAATCACGACAAACCCCTAGCTGGTCACTTTGGAAGAGATAGAACCCTTGACCTGATATACCGTGAATACTGGTGGCCAAATATGTCCAGAGACATTGCCACCTATACTAGAGCATGCCAGTTATGCATACAGAACAAGCAAAAACTCATCCAAGACACGGCACGCTACTCCCTCTCCCATCCCCAAACCCTAGTAAAGAATTGGGATAGATATGATAACTGGCCTACCAAAAACAAAACAAACCCAATACAATGCCATATTTGTAGTGATAGACCATTTTACAGAAATGAGCCACTTCATACTCTGCCAAAAAACACTCACCACAGAACAAGCCACAGACCTACTTGTAGAAACTGTCATACACCACCACAGCATACCCACCACCATTGTATCTGACAGAGACTGACAATGGATAAATGGGTTCTGGAAATACCTCTGCCAATGCCTCAACATCAAACAAGCTGCCACTGCTACCTATAGAGCACAAGCAGATGGCCAGACAGAACGAGTGAATGCTGTAGTGGAATCCTACATCAGATCCTACTGCAATTGGGAACAGGACAATTGGGACAGACTCCTACCATGCACCGAATTTGCATCCAACAACTCCAGACACACAGCAACTAAAGTCACATCATTCTTTGCAAACCAAGGATGGCACCTGAGAGCAATGTTGATGGAAGAACCAGGAGAAATACCTTTGGAAGAACCAGCTGCAGCTGCACACACAGAGGAGATGATGGAACTGTTTGAAACCCTCACAACTATCTTGAACCAGACATAATCAAATGATGCCCAATACTATGATAAAAGCAGAAAACCTATCATCTTCAAAATTGGGGACCAAGTATGGTTACATACAACCAACATCCAAACACAATAGCCAAACCAAAAACTAGGACCCAAACAGATAGGACCTTTTAGTGTAAAAAGAGTCATTAACCAAAATGCATACAAATTAAACCTACCAGTGCACTGTTATACCGGAATTAAAATTTCCTTCAAACAGTAGTACAAGAGAATATATGGCACAATACAGACTAAGTAGAATGCACTCTAGAGCCTACTGGTGAGTCCCAAACGTAATCTAGAAATTAGAATAGGTGGCAGCGCATGGTGGTTGCAGGTCTGTCACCTGCTAACAGGAGATGAGCAAGCCTTACTGACTGTTTAGGCCTCAAGAATAGGAGTAAGTTACTGGAGGGCTAACTAACTGAGTTCTGGAATGGACTTAGTCAAACCCGCAAGTGATGCAATACATCAAAGACGATCAGACCCTGCCAGTCCGTGCAGTAATAGGCTCACCCAGAACACAAACGCGGCCTACGATGACTATAACATGGTGCGGGTTTGTACCCAGCCCTAACGACATCTAGGACGGGATTGGGGGAGGGGCAGGTTGGTTCTGAGAAGCAGGGTTGACGAGCAGGTGAGACGATGAAGCGGGACGGGACTGCATGGGCACGATCTGTCATGAACCGACTAGACCCCATCGAAGAGTTATACAAGATGTACTCGGAGGAAGAAGACACTCCAAGGATTGTAGAAATAGAGGACGATGGACTGGACTTTCTATTGGATGTGGACGGGCCGGCTGACCCGTATATGGACTTGTAGGATAAATCTCTCCACGCTTTGGCAATCAGTGATGGAGATCAGATAAGGGATCAGTAGACGAGTCATAGAGTACCTGCTTAGATAACCATTGCGCACAGACCATGTAAAGTAGTATAAAGTCTGGGCATGAATCGAGCGGGAACTCTATCGAGTTCTCTTGACCATCAACCTTGAGGTTAGGGCAGCAGCTTCATACTGGCCAACCCCTTGAGATCCTTACACGATCGGCATTAGCGGAGCTGTCACAAGAGAGGGCGCTGATGGGCTGGCTGGGCCTGAGACATGGGAACCTGCGAGAAGCCGAGGGAGGGAGGGCAGACTTTCTATTTTTATATTATTGATTGAGTCCTGATCATTTGTATCAATATACCTTCCAGGGTGGAGGGGATGAAGAAGCAGACTACTTTTGGCACCTGCCTTCATCTCTGAAGCTCTTGGGATTGTGAAAAGCAATTCTAGAAGCAAGTAAGGGTATGACCTTAGTGGGAGGCCTAAGCTAGGACTCTCTATGTACTATACCTACTCGGTCTAGAGGCAGAATCCTGGAGGTCACTCAGACAACCTTTGGCAAGGTAGCAGGCTGGGAAAGCCTGGCTAGCCATTGACTCAGACTCCATCACACCTGTAAGGTTCAGGCTGGGGATGCAGATGTGGACTTGGTTGAGATTGGTAAGCCCAT
>Ga0153986_1000149_pt1 | contig 22362 bp, 31 predicted proteins | sample TSGA070MetaG_FD_104724 | JGI IMG/M metagenome (GOLD analysis project Ga0153986, IMG submission 104724) | Attine ant fungus gardens microbial communities from Georgia, USA - TSGA070 MetaG | ecosystem: Host-associated > Fungi > Mycelium > Unclassified | place: USA: Georgia, Alexander Wildlife... | reverse complement strand
TCAATTCGGAGAATTGGCCTGTTCGTCTTAGATTAGTCTCTTGACTAGATTGCTCTTGCAGCTCCTAGTTATTGCTTCAAAAGTTCGTGTCCACTTGAAATCGTGCCAATTGAGATCTGTTCAGCTTTAGGCAGTTTCTTCACGCATCTTTTCCTCCCACCAGTTCTGCCATTCAGCATGCCACTTGACGACATGTGGATTTGTGTAGACCCTGCGGATAATGAAAACCAACAGAACCATACAGAAGGACCTTACCTGTCTGGCCGAAAGTTGACAACCTGAAGTCCATCCATAGAAGTTGCTCGAGAGACAGCGACATATGCTAACCCATGATAACCGATCAATGACCACTTTGAGGGTTCAAAGTCAAGTACACACCTTGCCCGAAGGTAAAAATCCTTTTCATATCGACTCTGACAAAGTCAAGGGTCTGCCCCTGGGATTTGTGGATAGTGATTGCCCAAGAGAGGATGAGGGGAACCTGAACCCTGCGAGCTTCAATGTTACCCATGAGTCCTGTGCGATCAAAAAACATAGGGATGCACAACAGGTAATGATTATTATTAAAGTGAACCAAAGGGTATGCCTTCTGTGGTGGGAAGACATGACCTGTCATGTCACGGAGGGAAGTTGCCCGCTGTGCAATTGAGGGATCAGCTTTATACCGACTCAGAATATTGTCTTCAATCCATGTCCGGTGCTGATATGGAGAATGAATGGGAGGAGCTTTGAGGTCAGAATCTTCATAATAGTCGCGACCATCCCATGAACCAAGGCTAACAGAGCTCTGATTACTTTCACCTGGAATGGACATATCAATGTTCTCCAATAGCGCCTCGCTGATTGTTATAAACTTGACCACTCGACCTATGCTTCCATTCACAAGTACGCCTTGCTCAACGTTCTGAACAAGGACATATTCTGATCAATGAAGCTTTGAGGTAACGACTCAATGATACCTGAATGAGCATGACCTGAGCTCCCACCTGCGAAACCCAACCAATAAGACAGATAGATGGATTAGCTCTAGATACTCACTTTCAAGACAAGACTTTCAGGGGCAAGGGTTGTTGAATTCAATGTTTCTTTGGCTTCCCTATCGGAAACTTCCTCTCTATAGACATCCCAGCCTGCATAGTCCATAGAGAAAAATTTGTGTTGATTACCTGGTAAAGCCTCCAGCTGCCTTAAATTGAACTCTTTGACATCCTTATTACGTGGTAGCCTGATTCCTTTCAATACGGTTGTGAAGGACTGGTTGACGGATAAACTGACAATAAAGCAGGTCCTGCGCCAGCTACACTAATTGGGAGAGGTCTTTCTAGACTTCTTAAAGTTGCAATATGTTGCTGGCTTAGATGTCCAACCCGCAATGAAGAGAGAAGCTGAATGAAAGCTATGGTGGCATGGGACCGGTTATCTTCCAAGAGCAAACAACAAGAAACCCACTGTTATCTTTTTGTCGAAAGACTTGTCGTAAAAAGTAGGGAAAAGGAAAGCAATCTTTCCAAGTGTTCGCACTGAAAACATAATTTGAAGGAGCAGCTGTCCCTTTGACAGCAATAGGCGGGAGTTGGAAAAAATCTCCTGCCAGGACAAGCTATCACCGACAGTCAGATGCTGTATAACAATATAAAGTAAAAGATGGATATTGCCTGAATTCCACCAAAAGGGCGTTGATCGTTGCGGATGGTGCGAGCAATATAATCCTTTGTTTGTTTTTTTGAGTTACGAGCACAGAGGATTACAATAGTTAAGCTGACCAATTTATCAAACAAATCCGACTTCAACATTGAGACTTGGGTCTTTGAGGTCCTATTCTGTAAAACATAATGAAAACCTACCTTCATCAATGATCCACACCTGTGTACTCCGCCATCTGCTTCTGTGTCGTGTAGACCGGTTGACCTTCATATATAGAAGTTCTGCAACTTCCTCTCCCGTATTAATTCCCGCAAAGGAATGAAGAGTTTGTCCTCCAATCCCCAATGCTGCAATCCCAGTTGTTGCGGTGACAGCAATTACCTTGTCAGCACGCTTCAGTGCACTGATGATGGCCCTCAACAGCACAGATTTGCCTGTACCTGTAAGTAACACTATTAATAACAAAATAACTATGGACAGATTCTGACATACCCGCAGGTCCAGTAAAGAACACATTCCCACCATTTTTCACAATTTCCAGTATGTTGGTTTGCTCAGCAGAAAGCGTGACCTCGGGAATAGATAAAACTGGCACTCTCGAGTTGCCATGATCAACATTGTAGCAGGTACTTTTCTGTTGTTGTGAGGGCTGATTTATCTCTCGTTGAAGATTGTCTAATCCCTGACTGGTGAACACAGAATCTTCTGATAATTCTTCGAGTCGATCCACAGAGTTATATTCTGGTGACTCTCTTCTAATACGTTTGAGGATTTGGAGCCTTGCATTGCAGATGTGCTGTCTGGGTTCTCGAGGCATGGGACCAAGCAGGTAAACTTTATTATTATGGCATGACGTGGTCACACAGACACATTTTTCCATTTTCCCTCACTCTAGGTACTCTTTGAACATCAGATCTCCTAGAGTAGACTCATTGCGTCTGAGCACAATAGAATTTCTGCAGCAGCTGAGAAGTGCTAGACTCAGGGGGCGTACAGCTGTCTCGAAGGTCTGGATGTTCGAATCGACAAAGGCTTACCTAATGAGGAAATGCTTCCCCCGAACCAACTGGAGCCCCGTCCTGCGTGGTTTTAGAATTATGCCCAAGTTAACGAAATTCTATGCAGTTGCAGTCGGAAAAGATGCGCCAGGCATTTACATGACATGGTCTGAGGTACGAGGACATAGTTTTATCGGTCTCAGCCTGTGAGGAGTTGGCTTTCTGATCTAGTGTTCGGCGAAAGTCAGTCAAATTATTCTCTTGGGGTTTTTACGTAAAATTAACTGGTCAGGTTTCTCGGTATCCTAAGGCCCTCTTTAAATCTTTCAAAACTCGGGAGGAAGCTGAGCAATGGCTTGAATGTAAGATCTAATGGTCCTGTGTAAGAATGTCATGACTGATCTTAGCTCCAGCAAATGCAGACAAGACAGCACTGTACTCTCCAGATAACCTACGAGCTTTCGCAAGAGGATCTCGAGCTGTCGCAAGGGGGACTCAAGACTCGCCTATTCTTGTTGACTCGGATGATGACCATCAAAGCGAAATTTTGAAGTTGACCAACATGACTGATACTCCGGATATACAGCTGGCCCCCCAGAGGCAAAAGGTAGTATTATCCCAAGAGCAAAATGATATACTTGCGAGGGTGAAAGCGAAAAGGAACGTGTTTTTTACTGGTTCTGCCGGTAAGTGTATTACTTCTGAGGTTCATTGCCAATTATGTAGGTGATAGGAACTGGCAAATCCGTTTTATTAAGAGAAATTATCAGTTTCTTGAAGGAAGGTCCTTCAGATATTCCAGATACCGTGGCCATCACGGCTTCCACGGGGATTGCAGCTATCAACATCGGTGGAGTCACGCTGCATTCCTGGGCTGGAATTAAACTGGGAGAGGAACCTGTCAAAAAATTCGTCGGCAAGCTTCGACATCAGCCAGCCTTTGAGTCGCTCCTGAGGCGCTGGAGGAAAGTGGAAACCCTGATCATCGATGAAAGTGAGTTTTTGTCAAATTCCAAAGGGCATTATCAAATGTTCTGTAGTCTCGATGATAGCTGGAGATCTCTTTGATTATCTGGTAAGTTGAGTGATTTGTTATCTTTCGCTCCTTTTAAAGGTTAGTTGAAGGAGCAAGTCGCGCGAGAACTCCGAGGCAGTACCCAACCGTTTGGCGGTATCCAGGTACCACCACAGTGCTTTCCTCAAAGTTGAACCTGACTGGTATAACTTAGCTTGTCCTCTGTGGTGACTTTTGTCAACTTCCTCCTGTGTCCAGGAAAGATCATAGAGGATTTCAAAAATCAGCACAGTTTGCGTTTGAAGCAATTTCTTGGGATTCATGCATCGGCTCACCTATGATGCTCAAAAAAGTGTTTCGTCAGAAAGACCAAAGTATGTTTTTCAGTGTTTTGATCAATTTCGGCCGACAGCACATTATTGTAGCTTTCGCAAGGATGCTCAATGAAATGCGTTATGGCAAGATGCAGGAATCGACGATTCAAATATTCAAGGCCCTTGACCGCGAATTAATCTATATTGATGGAATTCAACCCACAGATATGTAGGCGCATCCTTGCATTCTTCTCGTTCTCCAAAAAGACGCTGGATGCTGAGCTGATTTATTTCCAAGGTTCCCAACAAGAAAAGAGGTTACTTATGCCAATACCCGGCGATTAGGAGAACTCCCCGGACAGCCTCAAATCTACCAAGCCCAAGATCAGGCAGGGGTGGATCACAGAGAAGTCCTAATCTCCCATGAACACATGGTAGACATTCTGGATAAGCTCGTAGCACCAAGTCGTCTTGAATTGAAAGTTGGCGCTCAAGTGATGCTGATAAAGGTATTGTGGATCATCACGCATCTGAGGTGGTCTGAAGCTCATCTCAGTCAGAATTTGATGCAAGGCTATCTTGTGAATGGTTCCATTGGTCAAGTTACTAGATTCGCCACTCCCAAGGAAGCTATCCAATCCAATATCAGACTAGCACAAGTGGAGTCTGACAAAAACCGTAATGGAAACTCCAACACTGAAGAAATCTTGGAACATGATTTTAAGTGGCCTGTAGTCAGATTCACAAATAACGAAGAGTTGGTCGTGACGCCTGCTGATTTCACTGTAAATAACGGTGATGGGAAAACCATGATGGCCAGAAGGTTCCAGTTACCACTCATCCTCGCTTGGGCACTCAGCGTTCATAAATCGCAAGGCCAAACGTTGGAGAGAGTCCGAGTTGATTTAAGGAGAACTTTTGAGAAAGGACAGGCATATGTGGCACTATCTAGAGCTACAAGCATGGAACACCTCCAAGTACGGAATTTCTCGAAGGAGAAGTACGTAATGTCTTTTTTGCCGGGGTAGTTGCCTGAGTCAATTTCGGTATTCAGGGTCATGGCGCATCCTAAGGTTCTTGCCTGGTATGGAGAACACGTAGGAATATCTGAACATAATTTCGACATTGATGACGATGAAATGTCGGGTCTTGATGATGACCACCAGGAGTAAGCTGTGGATACTCTTACGCAGAGAATGACATGGGGTCAGTTTCCAGCTGATCTGATTTTAAGCTACCTCAACGAAGTTGGCGGGGAAAATGCCCTCTTTGTTGTTTATTCGGCCTGTCCACCTATTTTTGTATGAAATACTGTTTGGATCAGATTATGAAACTAACCAATCATCGGTGCTGTTGCTCTTCTTCGTGATGGTGATAACATCTCCCTTGAGGAACGAAAGATCCCCATCCTAGCACCCGATTTTAGTTTCGTAAATGAAAGCAAGCATGAATGCGAGCATTCACCTCTACAGCCTTGAAATCATACAATGCAATAGCACGCGCCAGACCTTCTCCAGGCCCCAGAGGTCGCATCAGTTGGGGCTTTAATTGGATGTAAGAAATCTTGTTTTGTGACTCAGAGAATGGCGAAGGATGTAGTACGGCAGTGGTATTGTTTTCAGCAGAGTCATATATCGATTGAGAACGAAAATTTGAAGCCGGAACCGACACTCCGTGAGAATGCGGATACTTGCTGCCAAGAGAGGCCGCGCGGGGGATGTGACTCCTGGTGACTGAAATTATATTTACTGCATTGTTGTTGTCAAAGGGATCTTCAAGATCAGCAACAAGACTATTATTCGTCTTGGAAGATGTCGCTGGAAAAGTATGGGAACTCATGGTCGCACGACGATCCAAGTCGGCATGAAGTCTGGATTTAAAATGACTCGGAGACCTGTCATGACTCCGAGAGGAGGTTTCGGGTAAACAAGAATTTTCATTCCAGTGTGCAGGCGGGAAAACCTGTTTGTCGGGCTTTTTTCTGCCGAGAAATGATGACTTTGGATATTGAGTACTTGGAGAAGGACTAGACTGAGGGCTAAGACCAGCAAAGGCATAATTCTGGTCCTCCGGACGATCAACATCATGAAACCAATTTCTTTGACCGGGCATTCCAGTACAATTTTCGAGGGTTTGGATCAAGCCTTCAGCCCAAGGAGGTGGATCAACTGCGCCACCCAGTAACATTTTGGGTGTGACTGGAGATTTGTATGCTTGGACATTCGTATCCTGGCGTTCGACGATGACAGAGCCTTCGATCGAAATGCCCCCAAATAGACCTCTAGTCTTGGAATAACTGTACCTATAGAAGGGTCAAGCAGTGTCATTGACATGACTGAGAAACCAACATAGCGGCCATTTTTCCACCAGTACTCATTGATCCCATAGCCTCGCCATTCCGTCCGAGCGGACCAAGTGCAATACTCAAGTTCCCGCCGAGTTGGAGGGAGCCTGCCGCCATGAAAGATCTCTGTACTTGGAAGTAAAATTGGGTCCAATGTTCAATGTATTACAACTCACAATAGCCTAGTATGAGAGAAGATAAGGAGTAAATCGATAATAGACATCCGAAGGAGCGTACGGCACGGGTATTCAAGACTACCAGGAAGTCTGTCACTTCGGCACCGGCTTGTCCGCCAAATCCAATGCCAGCTGTACCTATGGCACTGGGAGCAGTCCATTCTGGATATTTCCATGAGAAGCAAGGAGCACGAAGAACTCTAATGCTTACTTCCATCGTGTAATTTGGCTATGACAACCCCACTCCCAGCTCTCGCAGAGAGAACAAATCCTGCTTTAGCAACTGTGAATATTGCAAAACCTTTAGCGTTCTGAAGTACACTGCGTGGTATGACACCATCAAGTCCGTTATTGCGGCCGTCGACAAACGATTGAACTGGAAGTAGTGTAAGTAAACGACTTTCCTGCTGTACGAGGAGACCCACAAATTTTTGCAGCTTTATCACATTCCTTGAACAGAGACTGTGGCAGGGGTGTGTTGAACTTCATGAGTATAGAAAGACAAGAGTGCTGCGGGAATGGAGAATCGATGACATTGTTCTTACTCAGCAGATCTCGATCAAACGTCCTGCGGACATCACCGGCATTGGGAAATCCCTAATAGATTTCCGCTGCCTGTCCGCTGCCCCCGGGAGCTAGTTCTCTGAATAATGATGCCGTTGTGCTACAAAGTTCAACCTGCCGCAAGGGAATGACCCTGGGCGCTTGAACTGCTGCTTGTCTGTGTTCCCCATGCACCGCAGCCTCTACCTACCTCTCCTATGGCACAACATGGGACTAGTCTTCGGAGCTACCACCCCCTTGGACCAGGTATTCTTCTTTCCTACGAATGGCTTTCATGCTGACCGCTGTGCCAGTCGTTCTTTTTTGATTGGAACAACCCAAGCCAGCCGTTTCCTGTGCCCGTGACCCGTGCGCAAACCGACCCCAACTCTGCATATCTGCCTCACAGATTAACAGGACAGTGCGACACAATACACATTACATGGGGAAGGGGCTCTGCAACGGGGTAAGGTATCAGAATATGGTCCCCTTGGGTTTGTCTCATGTCTTATGTCAGGCCAAATCCAGTTGCTCCATATTATCTTCAGGTGTACACTTCGTGCGTTCTGAGCTCTCGAAACCTCAATTAGCGTTAATCCATTCATAGTAACTTCATCGTCCCTTTCATGATTTCTGTTGGTGGAGGACTGGTATATGTAGGTGCCATCTTTATCTTTCTTCCATGAAAACGAATATTTTGCATCAGGATTGGGCAGTCCCGTTTGCACCCGGTACTCTGGTAGGTTCTGAATTTTATGAAAGGAACTCGGCTTTCCTGATTCATCATCCTCCATAAACAGTATCAGATTTGCATGGTGAAGCAGCGAACGTCCAACTCCTGGTAGCTTTCTGACAATTTTTCCCTAGTTCGACAGCAATGGTAATACGGGAGGCTGTCAAGGCGTGTATACCGTGATCTCAAGCAATTCCTCGTCTGTGCCGTCCTGCCCCAACGTAACTATCCCATATCCACTACATGTCGATGCTGCGGTGGTCAATGGTCCGATGTCACGATATGGCTGGGTAGATCAGGCACGCTCATGCACTTATCTCGTGTTGGTTCTGGATTAGAAATATTTACCTAGTGCACCGATATCTCTCTTTTTCCCCGGAACGGAACACCCCCTTATACCATGACAGTGCGTACCTCTTAAACCTCGTTCATATCACATGCTTACACAGCCAGATTGCACCGTCGTTACATCCTCCCTACAATATCACGGGAGATGGCAGCAATCCATTGAACTGGACAGTCAGCTTATCATGGGCTTCGTCCTTTTTCGTCAGCGTTGTAGATTCTGCGGGTGATGTTTGGGCAAATGGACTTTTACATAGCGGTGAAGGTTCTAGCTCGGCCTGTCTATCAGGTCTCGAACCAAACACGTAAGTTACGCACATTTATGTAATGAACCTTAATCTCTGAGCATCCAGGAAATAGGGTATCCAAAGGAATTGCTATCGGCGCCGGAGTGGGTGGTCTTGGATTGGGACTCATAGTTGGACTGCTGGGTGCACTTTTCCTGTGCATGCGCGACAAACGGAAGCACATGCGCAAGGACTCACTATCAAATCTTCAAGGTACATATATTTATGCGCCTTCTTTTGGTTCTCGTTATCAAGCAGTGCCAAACCCTTCAGATCCTGTAGAAACTTCTTTGGGCCATTCCGCTTCGTCTGGTTTTAGTAATCGCGTTAACCGGCTAGCCGCTGATAGTCAATACCAGGTCGAGCCTTTTGTCCTGTCCTCTACCACAGGGGACGTCCATTCATCATCAACTTTTGCACCCACTCAGTCTCCCAGCAACCCTTCTCTGCGCTCTCCGTCCTCTGTGCCTGATCAAGGAGCCCAGAGAAACCCCGGACAACAGATTTACGTGGTGCACCATGACAGTGGACGGGCTCCTGTGACAGTGTTTACGCAAGAGGGCGCCCATGTTGTCGAGTTACCGCCAGGGTACCCAGAAGATACAGTGGAAAGGCATAATTCTGCTGGTCTCCACGCAGGACGAGATGTGCGAAACATGGCTGGGAGTTCTCATGGTTGGGATCATGAAGAAAATGAACTTGGAAGGGCAGAGATGTCTATAGATTTACAGCCAATCAGGCATCCGGGAAATATCTCAAAACAGCGACGGCCTCGGTCATGACGAAGTTGACGATGGAGTTGACTCCTTTTTTCTCCTGCGCTCTTCTGATTTTCTTTGTATGTATTTGCATCACTAATTACAGCATGTGTTCCGTACTAAGCATTTCATACTCTCTGGAAGACTCCAATTGGACACGGCTTCCAGTGAGCAGAATCCACTGCCTTCCAGCCTATGGGAAGCTGAGCATTTGACTCGATCTCCATGACATCTGAGCTACTACACTGAGAAGTAATGTCAGCACGCGAAGCTGAAAAGGAGGGTTTGGCAGTGTTGAATGACTGAAATACTGTTAGACGATCTGTCATAATAGTCAAATCTTGGTCTACCCATCCCTATTCAGAAGGAAAAAACGGCGATCGAGATCTGTTTCAGGCCAATAATCATAGCTGAGCCACATACCTTTGATGAAATTTTGTTCAAGGATCTTGATAGAAACTCGGTGGCGGTGCTATACTCTGGATTCTGCAAAATTATAGCTTGGAGAAGGGAGATTGCACTTCAAATATGATCAGCGATTGGACTGGAAAAATGAAACAACTGGTCGTACACTCTCCGATCCTTGAATTGAAGATCACTTATTTGATGTCCAAGGCCTTGCATCAGAGCCACAACGACATCTTTTCGCAGCTTGGGGTCTGAATCTGGGGATTTGGAGCTCAAGGTTGACCAAGTATCGAGACTCCACATTACCCAGCGTGCGATACACATATTAAATAGAGGATCACCTCTCGTAGCATTCTGAGAGTCAGAAACGGTGTTCGGGGAAATTAATAGAGAGATCATTTGTGTGCAGAGAATATATGCAAAGTTCACGTGAAGGTATTGAATATGTTGAAGGAGCGGTTTCCACAGTGAGATAGAGAGTTGAGAAGGCCAAAATCTGTCCTCTGGGAATATACGTTTCCTTTCGAGAAATGTCAGCTTGTCAAAGCAAGACAGAATTGATTCGCACTTCTTAGACAGTGGCACGAGGCCACCCTTTTCGAGTAGAGCATCACAAAACCTTTCTAGTGCCCATTTTTCCTTTGATTCTACGCTACCATCAATGTTCATTTCTTGAAGGCCGGCTGCCCCTGTGTCCCAGCCAGTTTCTCCAATGGTCATGTTAGCAGCGACTTTGGCTTCTGCGATCCATCGTTCAACATCCCTCATGATAGTGTTGACCTCTTGCTTGTACCGGGTTCTGAGAGATGCATCACGAGTTATCATCTTTAAGACTGATTTGTACCGTTTCAACAAGTGTTCGAGAGGGCGTAAAAGAGGAACATCCCGCTGAGGAACAGAAGCCGGATTGATGGTTGGGAGAAAGTAATTGTGAAAGAGCCATGACATGGACTGATCATTCTCTAGGATAGAAGCAGATTCCGGGGAAGCGAAGTAAATACCCTCACCTGCCTCGCAGCTTCACGTAGGACTTCCAGGCTAGGAAGGTCTTCATGAGTAGCAGCGTGTCGTAGTTCTACTAACCAAGAAGGGATTCCAAGCTGTATTGCAATCGAGGCGATTGAACGCGCATAGGCACCGAACTGTAAAGGGTCAACTAGCCCGTTGATTAGGCGAATGATGGCAACTGCATAGCTTTGACGCAAGGATAGGTAATGTGAGGTGATGTTTTCAATGCCACTATCTTGCTGTAAGACAACAAGAAGTGCCAAAGTAGATTCCAGAGCCTGAGGGAGTGGTGTTATCGCTTTCCAGGCAGACAACTGCTTGAGACTTGTCAGTCAGTTCAACGGGAGGCTCAGGTGTTGTCGGCGCACTCGATTAATTGCCAGTGTTTTTGTATGTGAATCATGTTCATCAGCATAGATCCATGCACAAACTTGGTCGAGCTCAGATAGGGAGGTCCAAGGCACTCGTCGTGGCAGGCGCATTTCGTGATTTGCAAAAAAAATCGATCACGCTTTTTTACCGCAAGATCTAATCACGATCTAATCACTGCTCCAACTTGGACTTGATGGCTCTTCACCGCTTCATGAAGTGCTTCCCTTTAATCATTGGTTGGCTGTACTTGACTTGATACATCGCACGCACCCTACCAACAAATAGAAAAACTATCCCAAAGCTCGACAACCGTGGAATCATGGCTGCTGCGACCATTGGATTCTATCTGCCCCCTGCAATATTGACCTTATCTCTGCTCATCCGCTATGCTTTACGACGTGATGCGGGATGGCTATGGCTCTTCATATTCTCTCTATGTATGCGGATAAGCCTCCATCTTTGACTTTGCATAACGATTTTCCCCTCCAGCTCGAATAGCAGATGGTGTTCTGCTCGTGGCTGCTGAAATGCTAGAAACAAACATCAATTTATTCATTGCATCATATATCATCCAGTTTGCTGCACTTTCCTTCTTGATGTTATCTACCCTTGGTTTCCTTGGAATGGTGTGAGTTCCACCTCTGCCTCCGTAGGGGAAATCACAAGCATGCTGAACTCCACATCGTCAGCGGACTTCGAACCTTCAGCAATAATCCACGGATCATCTGTAACCTGAGAACCCTGGGGCTCCTAGCGATTGTGGCCCTTGGCCTGTCGATAGCAGGTGGACTTCTTGGTTCACGTGTGGCCCCCACGCAAGGGGAGATTGGCTTCATCCTTCGGCGTGTTTCCTCTGGAATCTATGGGGGATTGTACCTTTCGCAAGTACTGATGCATTTTGGTGCTTGGTCATACAGATGGCATTTGAAGATCTATCGGCGAAGGGTGAGTTATCCAGTCACATTCTCTATCCTTGACCCAACTCATGGTTCAACCGATAGTTACTGCGGGGAATCTCATTTGGTCTGGTACCTCTTGGCGTCCGCGTTGGTTATGCCATTCTTTCTTCGTGGTCTTCTTCAGATCTCTTTGGTGCACGGCCATCTGCTAACCCAGTATTGGCAAAGAGCAATCCAATTACAGGCGATTGGACGTGGCACTTGACACTCGCCCTCATTATGGAGTATGTAGTGGTTTCCATCTACCTTTTCTCAAGTATTGTCCTTGGCAGGAAGCATCACTAACCCATTGGACGAGAAGCATCCTTTTTCCTGTGACACCCCAAAAACACGCATGACGACCATGTATATCATATGTAAGTGCCCAGTAAGTACATCGGGAAAGTAAATAAATGGCCGGCGAGACATAGACTACCGTTGGCTGTACGATAACAATAATATGTTTGAACTTCATAGTCAAACCTCCCTTACCCTGTGAACAGTCACAGATGCAAATGCAAAGAGAGATTCCGGCTTAATTGAATTCTTTTTTCATTCTACCCTGACACCATCATACCCCTCATCTAGAATTCCCTTGATGAAGAGTCGCTTCACTACAAAAGAGCGAGGCCGTGGTGAGGGAATAACTCAGAAACGGAAAGCGAATTCGAACTTGATGACTTTATACACGTGACTCACATGATATGATACGACATCACTCATTGGATCACTCATGGGATCTCACAAGATATGTTTGTCCGTCTCAAGGCTCAGCCATCTCCCTCGAAAATTTGGTCCTCGTACGATGTTCACGGCTCATAACACCAATCACGGCTGCTGCAGTAACCCCGCAGTCCCATCTGATTACCAGCCTAAGGGTACAATCAAACCTTTCGGTGACTTCAAGCATGTATATATCACCGGTCCTGTGAAGAGTGACAACGCACTAGTCTGTGTTTATGATATATTTGGGTATCTGTCTTATGAGAAAGCCTTCAATGCATGGGGATGTTGACCATATCTATTTCTAGGTTTTATCCACAAACCCAGAAAGGCGCAGACATACTGGCAAATTCGCTGAACACGACAGTCTATATGCCTGATTTCTTTGAACCAGATCACCCTTTTCCCATTCAGCAATTCCCACCTGGGACACCAGAGCAAAAGCATAAACTCCAGAACTTCTTTGCTACTGTGGCAAATCCATCCAAGAACACCCAGAAGCTCCTGTCTTTTGGCGAAGCACTAAAATTGGCTGGTGCTCGTAAAGTTGGTGTATATGGTTTTTGTTGGGGTGAGTCTGGATGAAAGCACGCCATTGCAGTTCTTGATACTATATAGGTGGCAAAATTACTGTGGCGGCCGCTGGGGAAAAAACGCCCTTCAATGCCTCTTCCATTGTCCACCCAGCGTACGTCGCTCCTAATTCAAGACCTGAAATTCACAGGTCTGCATAGGATGTTATCTGTGGATGATTCTGAGAAATTGACCATTCCTCTGGCTATCTATGTTTCCAAAGATGAGCCTCTAAGTGAAGTCGGTTGACTGCCTTCGCAGTATTGTATGATCATTTATGGATTTGGCCTCCAGTACAACAAAATTCTTAGTGTCCTATCGAAGAAGCCTTTTAGCCACAACAATGATTACAAGAATTATTCCAACATGTTGGTTCTCCTTCATCAGTCTCCTTGTTTTGACTGACAAGATCTTGTAATCAGGTTTCATGGTTGGGCTGCCGCTAGAGCCGACCTCCAGAACGAGGAGAACAGAAGAGAGTATGTAACTGTCTCCCTTGATTACACCTCACTCAAATATGATAGGTTTGATGATGTTTATGGTCGATTGACAGAATATTTCAAAAAGAATCTATCATAAGTATGGTACATTGAATCTGTAATCCCTTGTTGGATCTTTATGTGAAACCTGCAGTTCCTCCACTTTCCACCTTCCAAAACCAAAATGGACCTGAGATTGTTTTGACTGCTGAATTATTTGCGGGAGACTGGTTCACTCACCTACAGGATCACCTATTACATTGACCCTCAGTTCGAAAATCTGACAGACTCAGACAATCTTACCATGTTGGTGTGTTGTAGTTGTCCATACACCCACAACACCTCTTGCGCTGCCAACATCGCCAATCTGTACACCGCTTGAACTGACAAGGAAGTCAATTCTCATTGTTGCCAAGCAAGCAATAAACTAACCTCCACTGAGAACTGTTATCATGGATCGAGAGCTTTTGCTTGTTCAGGTAGGCTCAAAGTGGTACAAGTCTGATACTCACAAGTCTCCATCGAACTGTCCCATCAACAGCTCGTACGTATCCCTCGATTGTAGTTTCGTTTCCATTGGTACCTTGGGAAATGCCATGAAAGAAGGTCACTGGATGTTTTTCATCACAAGAAGGTTGGATCTCGGACGGTTCGAAGAATCGAATTTCTGTTTGGGGTACGATATGAAGCTTGACGTCAATTAACCTGGTGGCTTCGCGGAACCGAGGATCTTCGAAATATTTGGGATGCAATGGACCGTGTGCGTAATCAGAATACTGTGATACGAGGGCAATATCAGTTGATCATAACGCTGGCAGAACTGAATGTTCAGTACATTGAATGCTAATCATGTCACAAACCACAAGCGGATGTAAAAAGTAAGAATCCTGGCCAACGGCAATGGCTTACCGAAAAGATCTCTAGGGTGAATTGTAAGTCAAAGTAAATTTGGAGACAATCAAACCAAATTCTTACCTATAATCCATAAAGCAAACGTATCTTCGCCAGTTGCCTTAAAATCATGAGCTGGCTTCGGTAGATAGACAGAAAACCAACCTTCTACTCCTGCCCAATCCTTGGGGGAATAACCTCCCGGGGCGGAATAAGGACGGAGGGAACCAAAACCTGAAGGAGGTCGAGCCGGTGATACAATCTGCACGGGAAGGTCTTGCAGATTGGAGGAAATCACATCGATGATACATTCAATATGGATCCAGCTGATCTTTCCGTTTGCATGACATGGTGCATAACCATTTCCGTGGTTATAGTTTTGGAGGTTATAGACAATGGCTCGGCTTCTGTTACGCCTCTTGCATTGAGCTTTTCCTTCCCAGTTGTATTCGTCCATACCACATCGGATGCGTGCCTGTAATTCATAAATCTCTCTTCCATCTTCCGGGCTCAGCACTCCAGGCGCGATCACCATCGACTCGGAGAGCACCCGCTGCGCCCATTCAATGTCTGCAGATAGATTCTGAAGTTTATCATGGCCTATACCTGCAGGGAGTGCTTGTTCGAGTATAGAGATGAAAAGTTGGAGGACTGCTTTCTTATCTTGCAACGACAAAGACGAAAAGTGTTGCCTCTTTGTCACCAAAAGCTCGGCCCTCATTCTTTGAGTAAATTGAGTCCTCCATTGGTAGTCAGAAGAGAGTGATTCCATCGCTGGGGTATACAAGCCGACTGCCTGACGATGAGCCAGGACAAGGTGAGGATCGTCGAAGGAATACGTGTGCCATATTTGACGCCAGAGATACCCGTCCTGCGCGACTTCATGGGCCGAGCGGCATGTCCGAGAAAATGAAGCTATATCGCATGGATGACAGAAGATCAGGATGCGGTGAAGGAGCTCAAGAGGGACGGTAAGGAGCTGCATGGAGCTTGTTGGGTGACCACTGATTGGGTAACTATTGATATCGTGATCTGTTACGAGGTTATTATGTGTTTGTTAATGCCATTCAATTCTTGCGAATATCATGAAATACGCGAAACTTGTACTCTTCTTACCCGCTGTCGCCTCTTTTCAATTCGCTTTACCCGAATTTCTCAAACAGAAATTCTTGCTACAGGCTACTGAGCAGCCTGCCGAGGTCTTCGTCGCATCTGACAGTCCCATCCCTGACATTCCTGACATTCCTGACGTTCCTGACGTTCCTGACATTCCTGACATTCCTGACGTTCCTGAGACTCCTCGACTGGCTATTGTTGGTGCAGGCGCAGCAGGCAGCTCTGCAGCATTTTGGATATCCAAAGCCAAGGAACGGTCTGGTCTCAAGATTGACATCGATGTCTACGAGCGGAATGACTACATTGGAGGCCGTGTGTGAAAGCACCCAAAAATTGTTCTTCGACTCATCCGCATTCACAGGTAGCACGGTTGTATACCCTTATGAGGACGACAACCTTCCTGCCATAGAACTCGGTGCTTCTATCTTCGTGGAACAGAACAAAAATCTCTGGAGAGCATCAAATGAGTTTAATTTAACCCGTTTCGTGGAGGAAGTAGATGGTGTAGGGATATGGGACGGCGAAAATGTCATTTTTACGGTAGGTGGTGTATTTACTCTCTCCGCAGTGCTCACGATCGTCTAGTTTGAAAAGAATTGGTGGGGATACATCAAATTTTTATGGCGGTATGGCTTCACATCTGCCAAGCGGACTCAAGAAATGTGAGTGATGATAGTGGTTTCTCAAGCTTCTCATCTCATCTGCTTGAGCAGTGTGGTTGGGCTGATTGAACAATATCTTGGCTTATATACGAAGGAAACACCCAGATGGCGCAATGCTGTCCAGTTTGCTGCGACATATAACTGGACAGAGCTAGTAGAAAACTCCACAATGGAGTATCTGCTTTACAAGGGTGTCTCTAGCCGGTTCATCGATGAATTCGTGGAAGGAGCTACAAGAACTAACTATGGTCAAGTAAATCTTTGATTGCATCGAGTGGAACTTATCTCTAATATGATCATCAGGACATTGACTCAATTCACGCATTTGGAGGCCTCGTTTCTCTTGCTGCTGACAACGCCGTTGGGATTAAGGGAGGTAATCGTCTCATTTTCAATCAATTCTTGAAGCGATCCGGTGCCTCTGTCTTTCTTGACACAAATGTTATCAGTATTGTCCCCAGTAAGAATTCCCAAAAATGGACAATTACAACATCTCAGGAAAGACGGGATTACACTGCTGTCATCCTTGCCGCTCCCTTCCACTCAGCCGATATAATTGTTCCTCAAGCCATCTCTCAGAAAATCCCTCAGCTTCCTTATGTCCATCTCCATGTTACCTTACTGTCTACAACTTCTGAGTATCCCAATCCAGGATATTTCAACTTGGACGCCTCGGCCGAGCCTTCGCGAATGATGCTTACTACATCTAAGAATATTCATAAAACCCCAGAATTCAATTCACTTTCATACCATGGCCTAATCCGCGACAACGAATGGGCAGTCAAGATTTTCTCCAAGGAACGGATCAGTGATGAATGGCTTGCCAAGGTTTTCAATGACAAAGTTGGATGGGTATACAGAAAAGAGGCATGCAATGTCTTGACCAGACATAGGACCTCATCTGACACACTTTTGTTAGTGGGATGCATATCCCAAATTTACCCCGAACCTTCCATTCCCTCCTGTTAAGCTGGACAAAGGCTTTTACTACGTCAACTCGTTTGAGCCGTACGTCTTGTCACCTGAATTCAATTCATTTGGTTCAGTGGTCTTTGTTTTAGATTGGTTTCTACGATGGAGACCGAAACAGTCTCTTCTCGCAATACTGTCGACCTCTTGTTGAACGAGGAGTTCAACGCAAGTATTTGCGGCGCATCAAAGACTTCTGACTCTGAATCCATCGACTTTGAACTTGACTCAAAGAATGACACTACTCGTACAAACGAGACGACCACGACACAAGAACAAGGCAAGGATGCTTATGTATACGGCTGGGACTGTTGAGTGAACGAACAAGAACAAAGGCCGGAAATCAGCTTGATTGGAATTCATAATTAGCTAATCGGAAACTTGAAGAGTAGACAGGTGGATATCATACAGTCGTGCATGTAGGTGAAAAGGGCGAAATGTGTCATGAAATGCGTATGTTAGAGTGATAAAAGTATCCAGCCAGATGTCAGCACCTGGAGGGATTTTTGATCTACAACTTCCGAAATCAATCAAGTCTATGTGCAACCTCGTTTCTCACAAGATAAATATAAATATAAAGGAGGCGAGCTGAAGGTGCGAGTGTAGTGGGTATGTGCGGGGAGGAGACAGGTAATCGAGTGACACTGCACCACTTGAGCTAAGCGATTGGCTGTGCGTGCTTTTCTTCCCATAGCGTTCGCAGGACATCCGTAAATGCCAATTTCCCTAGCTGAGCATTTTGCTCAAATCGTTGCACCAGCCACTTTTCGAGGTTGTCCGCGGCTGACCGCCAGAGCGCCATTCGAGCTTGAATCTCAGCTGTTTGTGTGAACAAAGTTGTATCACGAGTTGCTGGTGTGTAGTGTATGCGCTCAAAACATGTTGCAAATTGCGACAGTGAAAGGTTTACTGAAGTTATTGTTGCGCTCTGGGTGGCCGGATCCACGTAGATGATTTCACGCACAAATGCATCCTCTGAGCCACCAAATAGCTGAGAGAACGTTGAACAGGTATAAGACACAAGTTAAGCAAGTGAACGGCTCACCTTCACGATCCAACCTGGTGCCTTTTGCTTGCAGCCCAATACCCGCTCCGTCCGAATGATGCCAGTATTGGGATCGACAGTACGATCAAGAACGTCGATGCTGATGACATGCGAGCACTTGGGATTGGGATACTTCTTCCACATTCCTGTAACAACATGAGACCAGGGATGACTGAATCGTGCGACCACTTAGATGAAAACGATGCATAATAGTTGATCAACTCACCTATAATCGAAATTCTGAGAGAAGAAGTGCATTTTGACTTGATAACGACAAGCTACAGATGATATAAAGAGGAAGAAATGGGTTCGAGAACAGTCCAGTTGACGGCCTCGTCAAAGTTTTGTGAAAGGTTTTTGCATCGGAAATATCCGTCTCGGTATCAGCTGGCATTTCCCACGATCAACTCCTGAGGGCTGTCATCCAATTAATTATGATTTGATTATAATCACTCGTACTACACAAGTACATACACGAAGTCACTACTGCCCAGCTTCGACCGTCACTGCCGCCCTCAATTCCGACAGTCGGATTTTCAGCTTTGGACTATTCGAGACGTAAGTGGACACTCCGTTGGTCTTAACCACCGACTCACACTTCTAAGAGTTTGGCTTCTAGTGCCTGTTTTTCTTCCTGCAAGGCGAGTCGCTTCTCTGCGTCCAGTTGAGTGCTGTCATAAACCGGGTTTCAGTAGCCTGATGGCAACCAGTACCCAAGAATGGGACCTACAAAGCATAACCGCCTTGACCGTCATAATGAAGGATCAGCTGATGATACCTCCACAGCGATGGCCTATGCGATACGGTCAACAAGGTTATTCCAAGATCAGTGGCAAACTCCATCATCATTCCTTCAACATCAGTTGGTACGAGAGATGTAGCTTCATCAAGGACAGCATACTAATCCGACGGAGAGCAAACGTAACGTCAGCTAACAAGATTTATACATAGTATTCACTCACCTTGGGTCGATGATAGAACAGCCTTGCCCAGGCAAGCTTTTGCTGATCACCACCACTGAGTGATTCTCTCCATTCTCGTGCAGCATCCCAGCCGCCTTCTCTCTCCACAATGTTCTCCATCTGCAGCGTGGCAAGGATCTGACGTAAATTATCGTCCGTAACCCCTCCTGAAGATCATTAAGTAGCTGAGAAAACGACCGAGTCTAGTGTACGCACGAGCTTTCATATCGGCCTCAGAGTGTGGATAGATGATTTGATCCCGAAGTGTTCCGAGCGACATATATGGTCGTTGGGGGATCAAGATAAATTGTGAGGATGGCGGTTTGCGAACAATTCCACCATAGACGGGCCAAAGACCACCAAGAATGCGGAAAAGAGATGATTTGCCACATCCTATAACCAATGTCATGAATCACAGGAGTAAATACTTGCGCTGACTTACCGTTCGGTCCAACAATGAGTAGATGTTGCTACAGTTTTGAGTCAGCAGGTATGTAGATCAATTTGTGAGAGAATGCTTGCCCCTGGTCTAACATGGAAACTTAGACTCTGCACGAGAATATCACCATTGGGTGTTACGATTGGAACATTTTCAAATTGAATGTCCCCTGCCTCCAAAACCTGTCCTCTTCCGCTGAGAACTGCGGAAAGACGAAAATGACGTCACTGGATTGTGAAACGAACAAAACATACTTGTTGCATTTGCGTCTGTACTTGCGGAACTGGCAAGTCCCTTCTCAAATTTGGCCTGCTTCACATCCCTGATCGTCTCAAGTAGCCGGGATACCCGTGTGGTGAAACCAGCAAGCTCCTGCAGATCCTTATAGGAATACATTACGCGACCAAAAGCATCTAAGTATGAGTGAGTCAATTGAGTTCGAAAACGTCAAAAACTAATACCGGAAGCTGATAGCAGAAGGCGCCGATTTGTCACAAAATCTGCAGGGAGATCAGTTCGTCAATCTGAGTGAAATGCAATACTGCTGCTCACTCTCAGTACGACCTCCTAAGTCGGTAGATTTGGAACCAGGTAGCTTGAAAAATACAGGAACTCCGCAAAGGACAAGCTGGCAGAAATTAGCGCCTATAACCGGTACAATAAAGGAGGGACACACGCCAAAGGAACTCCAAAGCCATTTGATGATACCTTCCTCTACACAACCGAACCACCATCGTCGTTCTAACACCCTCTTTTCGTGTTTCAACATGGTTGCATACTCTCTCTCAATGAGCAAACGTTCTGTATGCTCTCCTCCCATGAAAGCAATTTCTTCGGAAAACTCAAGTAATCGTGAATGTGCATGTCGAAGTGATCCAGCTAATTGGGCGGATTGGGCTGTGTAAGTACCGAAAGGAGGTGTTAGATATCGCACTGTGGGAGGAGCAATCAAATCTGAGGCAAAATATTTGACAACCAAGAGATAGCCCACAAAGGATAGCAGTAGATTGGACAGCAAATGTCAAACCAATGAGAGCCTCTACGCCGACGTTCTGCGACAGCTGATAGTTGAAGAGAATGCCGTCAAAAATGGGTTTGGCGAGATTAGGATATATTGCAGCCAAACTCATTGAGAATCGTTGCAGGTCATAGGTAATCATCCTGTTGAATGTTAATGCTTCAAGAATGCAGAGCTCTGATCAACTCACTGATCGGGATTTCTGATCCTATCATCTAGGTTTTCTGTATAAATAGAATCATCGCGGAGATCACTATAGACAAGGCAGCCATGACCTACCAAGCTTATAATACGCCTTCCCCTCTGGTCCTTGCGACACTTCCCCTAGATACTGGGAAAGTACCTCATGGGTTAATCGTGTGCGGTAGGCAATTGCGAGCTTGTTCTGTATATAGCTCAACCAGCTGTTGCACCATGTCGCTGGGATAGCTACAAGAAGCCAACGGAGGATGTTGTAAAAAAATATCCGGGGCTCGACTTTGACAAGACTTGCGACGATCCTGAAGAGGCACGCTGAGCTAGGACTTTGTTAGTACACCTATGACGTACTTGCCATCAAGGGCAGCAACGTAGAGCGATATCGCGGTCCGAAATACCAGAAGGCCTGAGTGCATGAGGAGGAGGAGGGCTTCTTTAGAGCGTATTCCTGGAATGATAATTCGCAGGATCCTGGATAGGCGTCGGTAGAAAATTTCATCCAACTAACGAAGAACTTTGTTGCTGACGAAGCAAAAAATGGGATGTCAACATACGGCAACACGGTCTGATTCTTCGCCAGGTTTTTGTTGGACATTAGTCTTTCCCCTCCCTTCCCTCAGTCCTCCTTTTGCACCTCGAGAAAGGCCATGATAAGCAGTACCAAGGACATATAAAACAAAGCTGATACTGAGCACCCGTTGAATGAATGATCGGTTACCGACGTATATTTTTGAGAGACGAGTGAGCTTTGCTTGTGCAGCCCTACTCCTGAGCATTGGAAAGGCGACCACGGTGGATATCGCAAAGAGAGAAGAGCAGAGGCAATGATATCGAAGAGTCGGCTGAATTCACCACACACTTGCACGTGCAAAATACAAGATACATTGTCATGTGCCTAGGTGCTGTGCATTTGATAGTCAGATCACCGATCAGATCCGTCCGTCTCCTCTGGCTTGCTGTATCCATTGTATCACCTCATTCCAGTCCTTCACACACCATAACTGTGCACCTTTCGGAATGGATAGCATCTCTTCCTTCCAGAACTCCTTTCCGCCGCAGGCCTTGAGTCGAATGTCAAACGACATATCGTCGCGAGCATCATCTAGACTACAAACACGCTTGTTCCATTCATACTCTCCGAAGAGGAGAACTGGAATGGGAAGAGCTGCGTTGACGCATTGCAATGCATTTTCAGACGAGTCGTCTATGAGTAGCTTCGCTCCAAGATTGTGGCAGACCTAGAGGGACGCGCCATGCGTGATTCTATGAAATTTACATCTCTATCGCTTACCTGCGGTTTACCCAAGTGAGAAATGGCTTGTCGCTCAACTGCTTCTACATCCTTGAACTGACCAGTGAATACGATGCTGTCAAACAAGCCTGAAATCCGATCAGATGGGAAGC
>Ga0153986_1000148_pt1 | contig 22370 bp, 26 predicted proteins | sample TSGA070MetaG_FD_104724 | JGI IMG/M metagenome (GOLD analysis project Ga0153986, IMG submission 104724) | Attine ant fungus gardens microbial communities from Georgia, USA - TSGA070 MetaG | ecosystem: Host-associated > Fungi > Mycelium > Unclassified | place: USA: Georgia, Alexander Wildlife... | reverse complement strand
CCATTCAGTTTGCTAATGGAAGCCTCAGCACCTGGATGATCCATTCAGGAGCATTGATTCCATCAGAGACCGCAGTTGAGCACGGATGCTGTCGGAAAATGCTATTCTGACGACACTAATAACGGAGTCGAGTAGGTCTAATAACTGGATAGTCGGATCACAGCGATGGCCGGTTGGTCCTAACTCGGTTGCAGAAAAACTTAATGCTTACTGTGTGGCGGTCTTGAATTAGGAGGCGTTATCATGTGACCCGCGCCTATCGTCAGTCAAACCCTGTTTGTAAAATCGAAGAATTTCAAGTCACGATGAGCATAGGGGCACATGCCTCCGGACTTGTCTCCCAAGTTGCATCTATTCCTCCGTCAGCTATTCCTGGTTTGATTTTGACCGGCTACACCGAATATCTTTGGAGCTACAAACCAAATTCTTGGGTGGCCAAAATTGCATCTATCTTCAGAGTACTGGCTCTTTTGGTTGTTCTTCCAGTCGTTTTTTTGGGTGCCCTGGTGCGTAAACATGTCAAAGATTCTTCCGTCCACGCGGTGATCGGTATGACTGTACCAGGATATTGCTTCTTATGGGATTGCTCGAACGTTCGGTATTGTTGACGACGTGAGGGCCTCTACAAGCGACAAGGAAGTAGCTTTTCCTTCTGCCGCTGGAGTTCCTGTGATACACATCAACTACAAAAGCGCATCCGACTCAGTAGAGTCAGATCATGACTCAGGGAAGGGGCTAATTGAAGCTCGGCGCACTGAGGCCCTCAATCTATTAGCCGTATCTCAGCCCAAGGCTTTTTATGCTTCGGACTCTGAGGGTCTTGGGCTTGCGGGTGCAGACATTTTCTCACCCGCGGCATCTGCGCCATCCTCCCCGACTTTGAAGCGAAAAACATTTTTGAAGGGGGAGGATATCAAACACGTCGATGCAAAACTTCAGGAGGGCTTAAGACAGCGGCAGGTCGAGCATGTTGAAGATGGTCAGTAACGACCCAGAATTCCTCAAGCGTCGATATCGTACAACGTAGTCACAATACGTCTTACAGGCGGGATGTCTACTTTTCTTTAGATAGTCTGACTCTGCATCACCAACCAAAACGCAATTGCTCGCGAGTGAAGACTGGTGGTTTCCATTTCAGGCACTCTGGATGAATTTTTGGCCGTCGTTTTGCTTTCGCTTTTTGATGCTTTTCAAGCACAGCATTTGTCAGGCATATTAGGTGCTGTCCCTTGTAGTGTTTGAATAACTGAAGGGTCGTGCAACTTTGAGCCGATCAGTCGAAAGCAATGAAGATATAGCACGAGAACACACGTATTCATGACGTCTGCATGGGTAATGGCAGTCTTTTGAGCTATTTCATCTATGCTTAACTCGCCATCTGTCGAACTGAGCAGGAGTTCAACGATAGCTTCTGCCCAATACGCTCGATATCCAAGTAAACCCAAATCGCTAAGAGGTTTCTCGGGGCTACCAAGTTTGTTCTCCTTCTTGCTGAGCTCGTAAGAAAACTCAATAAGAAGTCTACCATAGCCATGACGCTGGTGCTGGGGAAGTGTCAAAATACATGCGACATTATAATTTTCGGCAGATTCTTTCTCTTTTGAGAAGTAACCAATGAAGTGACACCCTGACGAGTCGCGTTTTGTCTACGCAACCAGTATGAGTGTCATCAAGTCTTGAAGCCAATTCAATGTCCTCACCATGACATAGTACATAAATGGGGTAACATCATAATATAGAGTTTTACTGGAAGAGGTCGTGTCACCACTCATCAAGCTTGAAAAGAACGAGCACCTACTGATCCAAGAAACATTTCGAAAGCAAGCTGAGATTTCTGCACCATGTCAATTGGCGCTTCCCGTCTATTTCATAAAATGAAATATCTTCGTGTCGGTAAATTTCATTACCCGGGGGATGAAGCATACTGCAACGCTTGCGATGTCGGGAAAACATAAATTGTGAGGGAAAGAATGATAGACAATACTCGCAAATGTATAGAACTGGCAAGTGGGCGTATTCCTTTGGATATGGGCTAAAGTACCAGGCTTCCACTTCGTGTTTTCCGATCTGTAAACGGTTGAGGTTTTTAACTCGAGTGATCTCTGAGATTGACTGGGTCATAGACCCAGATGTGCGTAATTTCTCTATCTCCTGTTCCTTACTAAAACTGGCCTGTGGCTGAGGTTCTGGAATTGTGTTGATATCGAAAGACTGAATCTCCTCAGAATCAATATCCATTTCTCCCTCTGCATCAATGTCTTCGCCCTCAGCATCCTCTTCCTCCTCCTCCTCCTCGTCCGGGGGGAGTTTACGCTTCAAGGAGGGAGTTATTGGTGATGGTGATGAAGGGTAGTTCCCCCCGAGATTGGGAGTAGAGGGGGTAGGGGTGGGAGAAGCTGCTTTCGCGGCGTTGGATGTTGCCTTCTTCAACAAATTTTGACCACGAAATGCTTTACTTGGTAGAGATGTATTTTTCTTTCCATGCAGTACCTTCGGTCGTGGCCATTCAAGGTCACGGCTGGTGACCAGACGGGAGCCTGCCACCCATTCGTCGAGACGCTTATTGAAGTGTTCCCAGTGGACAAAGAATTCCAAATTATCTTCAGGCTGAACCAGCCCATCATTCACAACTTGCTGTCGTGCGTACAAATTTTGAGGTTTCTCACGTATTGATAGAATTTCGGCAAGACGCTCTTCTGTCTGACCATCTTGTGCAGGACGCCGGATATAGAGCTTGCAGCCGACCGAAACAGTCTGATCAGACCGAACACGTGAGCCATGGAATTTGTGTCAAATTGACTAGGCAGACACACCTGGAGGCTGTATGTCCCCCCCAGACTGACTGGAGGCGGGGGTATATCGGGTGCAGGGGTTGAGTGAGACGAAACCATTCTTCTGCACTAGCTGAGGGAGCACTGATAACGGTGAATGGGCCAAGTCAGAATAGGAGTAGCAGTTTAAATACAAGAGATAGCACTCCAGACTCTCAATGGGCGTGAAAAGGGACTTTATTCTGCTGGTTGCTCTGCTGACAAAGCTCCTTCCGTGACTCGAAAGGTGTTACGCGGTGATCTATAGTGAGCGCTATGGACGACATTGTCCTGAACCTTGATCTGGATGCAGGCGCACCTTCAAGGAAGTTTTCGAATAAAGGAGGTCGATGGGTGGATAGGTCAAGTTTTTCTCCATGATGTATCCAGCTTTTCTGATTGAGTTCGCAACATAGGCTAAAAGTTAAGCGTGCTATGAAGCGAAAAGCACATACTGGCTCGGATGTCATTACCCCAGAAGATACTACCAGGCCACAAAAGCGAATGCGTAAAGACCCCAGTACTTTGACACCACCCTCCCAACCCAAAATCAGCTTTACTTCGACTCCGTCTTCGCGATCAACGCAATTCATCTCATCTCTTTTTACATCCAACCCCAAACTCGATGCCCCAACTCCCAATAAACCAACCAAGAATCTGTCTCAAGGGCCCAGCAATGCTCCTTTGAATACGTCCAACTTCTCTGGGCTTGGTCTTAACCCACTTCTGGTTTCTCATCTCACAAGTAAAATGAACATCAAAAAGCCTACCGCCATTCAACGGTCCGCCCTTCCCTTACTTCTGGCATCATTAGGAGGAGGTCAGGAACGGGATGCGTTCATTCAATCACAAACTGGATCTGGAAAGACGTTGTCCTACCTTCTACCCATTGTTCATGACCTCCTTCCTCTAAGTTCGCTATCTTACATTGATCGCTCTATCGGAACTTTAGCAATTATTATTGCTCCCACACGAGAACTCGCCAAGCAGATATCTGATGTCCTCGAGACACTGCTGAAGTTACGATTGCGGTCAGAAGATGAATCTGCCGATGATCCCGATCCTGCCAGCAGACTTACAAGGTGGCTTGTCTCCGGCCTTTTGATTGGGGGCGAAAATCGCACGCATGAAAAAGCTCGCCTTCGGAAGGGTATACCAATACTGGTTACAACGCCTGGTCGGCTGTTAGATCATTTGCAGAATACCTCTTCCTTCAACGTCGGCAAGTGTAGGTGGCTGGTTCTGGACGAGGCTGATCATCTCATGGAACTTGGTTTTGAAGAGACCATCACAGGTATCCTTAAGGGTTTGGATGGACGAAATCGCTTAGCGAAAAAGGCTGTAGTTGAAGGGCAAAACATGGAGGTCAGCGGATGGGATTGGGATAGGAAAAGAAGGACGATTTTATGTTCCGCCACGATTCGTGAAAACGTTCAAAAGCTCGCAGGCTCCACGCTTGTGGATCCCCTAATAATCAAAGCGATTGACATTCAAAAAGAACCAGAGCCAGCCCTCAGCAAAGCACACTCCTCTGAGACCTTTACACCCCCATCTCAATTGACTCAAAAGTACATTATTGCCCCTCTTAAGCTACGGCTGGTCACGTTAGTAGCGCTTCTTCGTTCACTCATTGCACAAGTACATGGCCAACGGAGTATCAAAGTCATCGTCTTTTTCAGCTGTACGGATTCTGTGGACTTTCATTGGAATCTGTTCACGAAAGCCTCCATGATTGATGAGATGAAAGCTGGCTTGGGTACAGAGAGTAGAGACGAAGAAGAAGGCAATGAGACAAGTGCTTTACTCGATAAATATGATCAATACGAAGGGAAATGCTCTCTACTTTGGGATACCGAGGTGTATCGACTCCACGGTTCTCTTCCAACACAAACTCGCCTGTCTATCATTAAAATGTTTTCTGGGACCGCATCTGATACCAAAGGACCAGTTTCATCGATTTTACTTTGTACTTCAGTCGCATCACGAGGTTTAGATCTTCCCCTCGTCCGTGCGGTATTGCAATACGACCTTCCAACAGAAGGTGGTGCGACAGAATATGTTCACAGAGTGGGCCGTACAGCACGCGCTGGAAGAGGCGGCGAAGCCTGGAGTATTGTGGCCCCGAACGAACGTGATTGGGTACAGTTGATTCAAGAGACAGCAGATGGTGGCGACAAAGGGGATAATCTTACACCCACCAAAGGAAGCTTGTCTCTCGTGCCTGTTGCAGTCAACGAAATTCTAAGATCTGGATTTGGGGGTAATGGGCAAGAGTTTGAAGAGCGGGCTACAGAAGTTCAACTTGCTTTCGAGCGATGGGTTTTACGTGAAAAGGTGTGTTGCTCTCTGAGTCTCTTGATTTTGTGTGTGAACCTCGTGCTCACTCGATTTTTATCGCTTCATTCACACAGAATTTGGAAATTGCCCGTAAGGCATTTTTGTCGCATTTGAGAGCGTACGCTACACATCCTGCGAACGAGAAGCATATCTTCCATATCCGCCATCTGCATCTTGGCCATCTAGCTAAGGCTTTTGCACTACGTGAAGCACCGAAATCTATTACTGGGACTGTCACCACTACACAAAAGACGCAGAAGAAGAAGAAGAAGAGGGACCTCCATCCGCCAGGCACGAAAACTAAAAAAACTAAAACCAAAGTTGCCAAATTCGATCGGCAACGGCACGCTGAGTGGGAGAATGGGGACTCAGAGAAGCGGATGCAGGCTGTAGTGAGAGCCCAGGGACGCTTGACAAAGAAGGGAGGTGTCATGATGAGTAGTGGGGCATCAGAATTTCAGATTGCAGGAGGAGACGTTTTGGTAAAACTTGTCCAAGGCCTCTGATTTGTCATAATGTGACCTATCCTCTCTTGGTCATTGTCCACGATTGTCAGGCCTACGAGTATTCCGCGCTCCTCTAACAAGCTTTGGCAGACCAACCGGAAAAAAACTTTAAATTTCCCCTACCCTGAGATGCACTCCTTCAAATATGCTAACCACGTGGGACGGAACCTTGTTTCCGGGAAGAGTGAGATCGTATCATCATCGTGTACGCGTCTCAGAATGTTGAACTATGTTATTTTCTCAGCCATTTTTTGAATCATTCTTGGGTTCCCATCCCACCATCTCATGGTCTCACCATGAGCCAAGCTCAATCACCATATTTTTGAGTATGTATCAAATAAAGTTACATTAAACGGAGCCTACCACGTGAATCGCATCAAAAATAGAGCATGTACACGTCGACGTTTCTTCACCTCAACCAAAATGTTTGGTCGCCTTACTTTATCTTTCATCGTGGTGTCCATCGTTGCGTTCTTCTGCGCTCGGTCTGTTGAGGCTACCAAAGGCCCAAAAATTACCAATAGACTATACTTTGACATCAAACACGGTGATGAGGATCTCGGACGGAGTATGTGTTTGCAAACTCATGCCTACCGACAATTAACGCGAAATACAGTTACCTTCGGCGTTTTTGGCGGTGTATGTCTCGGAAATTTAATTTTGCATTTCCCAGACCTGATGGTCGAATCCGCTCTAGACTGTTCCCAAGACTGCAGAGAATTTCCGTGCCTTGGCCACTGGTTTAAAGAAAGATGGAACTGAACTCGGTTTTGGATACAAAGGTTCAAAATTCCATCGAATCATTAAAGATTTCATGTGAGTCAAGTACTTGTTTGCTGGCCGCGGAAACATATCTCTTCAAATAGGATACAGGGTGGTGATTTCAGTGAGTCAGAATCTTGTGGTGATGTTTGTAGAATCTCGGCTTCTTACGATTCGCTCCAGCTCGTGGAGATGGAACCGGTGGAAAGGTGCGCTTTTAGCCTTTGGCTGTAACATTAATGACCCAATGACCTGGTCATCGGATGCCTTTCAGTCCATCTATGGTGATAGATTTGCCGATGAGAACTTGTGAGTTAATAGTTTCTTTATTTTTAGGTTGACTATAGACATATTCTATAGCAAGCTCAAACATACTGGACCCGGTCTTCTGTCAATGGCGAATGCGGGAAAGGATACCAACGGTAAACCTTGATTTCACTCCTGAGATCCATCGGCCTCACTTCGGGTCACCAACTCTCGGTTATCTTAGGTTCTCAGTTCGTGAGTTGCCATCACTTATTACTCATTCACATGTTCGATTCAATGGTAAATGATTTTTGCAGTTTATAACCACCGCTATTACTAGCTGGCTCGATGGCCGTCATGTACGTTGTCGATCTTGGTCTAGAGTGATGATTTTGATTTGCTTGTAGGTTGTTTTCGGTATGGTTCTTGATGGCATGGACATTGTGCGCAAAATCGGTCAGGCTTTCCATTGATTCCAGATAATATTAACATCACTCAATCATTTCGATTATGACCTTCAGAGGATGTTGAGAAGGGAGCACAAGACCGTCCCAAAGTAGATGTCGTCATCGCTGACTGCGGCGAGGTAAACATTTCAGTCATGACTTGATGTACCTACATCAAGCTAATAACTTTTTGGTTGTAGCTACCCTTGGATCTGGCTACGGATGAGACTGGGAAAGAGGTGCCTCTCCATGCTGAGCTGTGATGCTCCCAAGTACCGATAAAAATATGTGCCATTTAACAGGACCATGTTACTGGAGCTGCCCATGTCGATTTAGACGAGCTTAACAAAAGCAGCAGCACTCAGAGTATAACGTCGGAGGAAATTATCCCGGTTTCTGCTACTCACCCTGCCAGTGACAAGCAAAAGGCAGCCGGACTTGAGACGCTACCCCAAGCCAATTGGCCTCTCATGGCCTCTGGTATCGTGCTCATTGGTGTATTTGTTGCCTTCTTTTTGTGGCTGGGTGGTGCCAGATGTATGAGAAGACTCATCAAGGGTAGAGAAGGAAAGTATAGCAAGCTTAGTTCGAGTGATTTGTGAGGATGTTCCCTCTCTTTGGTAGCTCGCTGGTTCATATTCCAGCACACAGAAGACGTATTGCTTGACTGCAAATAAGGGTTTCTCAACTGGCGTTGGCTTGGATGAATTACGTCTTTGAGTTTCATTGCCATTCCCGATATATCATTCGTCCGGATGGGGTATATAGTACAGGTTATCCTGAAAACAATAACATATGCTTTGTGACGTACAGACGGATCGTCAGAACAGTAAGCCGAGTTGCCGAGTTGCCGAGTGTCATATTGCCCCGGTCTGGTTGTAAACATATCTGTGATTCGTCTACCATACACCAGAAGTTCTGCAGTAGGCCAAAGATTGAATATCTGGAAATTGAGGACTACCGTGCTGGATGTGACATCATGAGCTGATAGGATCTCATCTAGGAAAAGATAGTTAAAGAAGATAGTTAGGACTGGGAACTGTATAGCTATGGGCAGCAATCTAATCGGGAGGGTTTGACAAGTGAGAGTAGCAGTGTCATCGACGAATACCAGTAGAGAAGAACATAAAACATATTTCCATTTACAATGTGATCGGAAACGTCACTCTTCACACACGATCATGAAGGCCCTATACCCCGCCTCAAATATCCTCGAAAATCTCGACCATGCTCAGCGTGCTCTAAAGATTGCTCGACATTCTCCTTGTTCTCTCTGTAATAACTCCTGCCTCGGCCTCCAGCCATCTCTCGGCATCAAGGCTGTCCTTGACGAGTCACCCTTCCAAAGTCTCTTTGGTCTAGACGATTATGGCTCGGACGATGACGAATCCAAGGGCCAACTCCCATATCTTGAGTTCTGTCAGTGTGGTCATGACGTGAAATATCACGGGGCAAATGAAGCCGAGCTTGGCAGCGAGGAATTCACTCGCCGTGCTCGAGTGGCTATTCGACTGGACGAGTTGATTCAGGTATGTGGTATGAAACTCATTCCTCTACTCCTTTGATGCTGATTCTCTGTGCACTGAATCAGGTATGCCTCTCAAAATGCTGCACTTTGTATTGAACTATAATCCGACCAGGATGAGGGTGATCTGCTCGACTTTGAGTGTGCAAACGATGATATTGATTCCTTGCGCAAACAAATCACTCTTCGGCCGGTGGACAACTCGATTTCTCCAGGTATATTGTTCAAATTTCATTCATGAATCTCAATAACTAAGGTTGACACCTTCGAAAGGCACACGATCCCAACCAAGCAATGGACGATCACCCGCCTCCTCAATTCTCAGTGATCCATCTCCGCGAGCAGCCAAGCGACGTCGGCTGTCATTTTCATCCCTAAGTGATGCAGAAGACAACGACGATGATGACGACGAACAACCCCTGGCATCCCAGGTCGCCTCTTCAACAGCGCATCCTCGGAGAAGTGGAAAGGGTAGGAAAGGGGGAAAGAAGAATGCTGCTCTAAAGAAGAAGGCACATGCTGCTCCAACGTCATTAGCCCCACCCATTGGTGATGAGCAGATTCAGATGAATAAGAGGATCAATGGGATCAATGGGCGTGAACCCAAGATTAAGGTTGAAGATAGATTGGATGAAGGCCAATTGAACCGTCTCGCAGCAGGCGTGCCTGTTGATCTTACTAGAGAAACCGGTGTATGTATAGTATCTATCTTGACTCCGAATAATTGCTCATGTACACATAGCCAACTGTCAAAGTTGAGAAGGCTGCGATAACAGAGCTACGCAAAGGAGTCATACAAATCGTGCCTGTCGAGAATAACCAAAAACCACGGTCGTTGACGATTTTGACAGGTCTCAAAACACTTTTTCAGAAGCAATTACCCAAGATGCCTCGAGAATATATTGCACGGCTCGTGTATGATCCCAACTCTAAAGCTTTAGCGATCATCAAGAAGGGTTACAAGGTTGTAGGCGGAATATGTTATCGACCATTTTCACATCGTGGCTTTGCTGAGATTGTTTTCTTTGCCACAAATTCTGCCGACCAGGAGAAGGTATTGGCTTGTTGCATTCCGTTTTCTCTAATCTCATTCGTCATACAAGGGATACGGTGGAATGCTTATGGACCATTTCAAAGCTCACATCCGCAAAAACTATCCTGAAATGATGTATTTTCTTACTTATGCCGACAATTACGCTGTGGGTTATTTTGAGAAGCAAGGATTCTCAAAGGACATTACTCTAGATCGGTCTGTGTGGGCAGGATATATCAAAGATTACGAGGGTGGCACCATCATGCAGTGTACGATGCTCCTCAAAGTCGATTATCTCAACAAACCAGCAATATTAGCGAAACAAAAGGAAGCAATTTTAACGAAGATCAAGGAACTCTCGAGATCACATAAGGTGTATCCAGGACTTCCACAGTTTCAGCCTAGTCAGCCAGCAGACGTGATTGTTGACCCCAGAGATGTACCAGGGCTGAGTAAGGCTCTCAATGTTGGAGATCTGCCTGCATCTGATCATTATTCAAAATTAAAACAGGAGAAACAGGTTGGAAGCATAGTATGATGACAAAGTGGGTGTTTTTTGCATGTGCTGAATTTTTGTCGATGCTCAGATGCCATGTGTCCAGCGTCATTCGACAGTCTCCCAAGAACGCCGATCGTATATTCATGGAATCAGCATTAAACGACCTGACACGACATCCTCGGTCATGGCCATTTCAAAAGCCAGTGAAGGTATCTGAAGTGACTGATTATTACGACGTTATCAAACAACCGATGGGTATATTACTTTATGAGTCCTTGACGATTGCATTGACATATCAGCCAGATTTCCAAACAATGGGCGAAAAACTGAAGGATGGAAAATATAAAACAGTTGATTTATTTGAAAACGACGTTAGGCTGATCATCGAGAACTGCAGAAGTTATAATCCGGAAACAACAGTATATTACAAAAATGCGGATAAAATTGAGGAAATACTTAATGATCTCATGACGAAACGTTGTTCTTGAATGACGTCTCCATGAGTTCAGAATTTGTTGATCTTAACTGAAATATCGGTTCTGTTTTTGTAGTATAATCTACCATATTTCTCGCTGCTACAACATCGGACACTTAACTTTGGGAATGTCGATCAACATCGTGATAAATTCTCCAGAAGTGAATTGGGTAACTCAGTTACATTTACCAATAATACAAATCATTTATTCAACAACATATCAATCCATTTCACTCAGCGCTGACCATCTGTTTGAATAAGTAATTAGCAATATGTCAACCTAGGGCAGTTAACTACACTTACAAGCTTTGGTTTCATACTTCCCAAGGCCTACAATAATGTTCTGTGGGTCCTGCGGCTTGCCGGTGATATAGTTCTCGAGAATGGATTTTGTACCAGCCGCGTAACGGGCCTGCGCATCAAGAGTAGTACCAGAATAGTGGGGAACCATCCCATTACCAGCTCCAAGGGCGTTCTTCGCAGTACGCCAGACATGATCGCGAGGAGCAGGTTGGACATTCCACACATCACCAGAATATCCGTTCAACTGTCCACTCTTAAGGGCGGCAGCGACATCATCCTTGTCACAAATGGCACCGCGAGCCGTGTTAACGAGCCAAGCACCTTTTTTGAAGTGCTGGAGCAAATCAGCATTAACAAGTCCGAGAGTTCCTTCGTGCAGAGGGCAGTTGACAGTGACAACATCACATTGAGAGACGAATTCTTTGAGGTTGGCGACTTTGCGCGCTCCCACTGCTTTGGCGGCTGCCTCTGGAAGAGGTGCATAGTCATAGTAAAGAAGCTCCTTGCAGTTAAATGGAACAAGACGTTCAAGAACACGATAACCAATGCGGCCTGCGCCAATGGTGCCAACGACCTTGCCTTCAAGATCAAAGGCATTCCTGGCGATGTCAGAGACTTGCCAGTCTCCACGTTCAATCATCTGAAAAATCGGATAAACCCATGAGAAAAGGGGGAGGGGGAGGGTATATTGCGTACCTCATGAGCCGGTACAAAGTTCCTGACGAGAAGCAGGATGCTCATCATAACATGTTCAGCCACTGAGACGACATTGGAGCCAGATACCTGGAGTGAACAGTTAAGACGGGAAATATAATTCCAACACTTGATCATACTTCCAAGACTTGGATACGACTTTCAACAGCAGCGTTCAAGTCAATGTGATCGGATCCGACACCAGCAGTAATGCAAAGTTTAAGATTCTTCGCCTAGCGGGGGGGAAAGACATGTAAAAGATCGAAGTCTATTGGTAGATGTCAAGTCATTTGAACGGCGAAGCCATACCTTCTGAACCAAGTCACGAGTGAGATATCTACAGCGTGAGTAAAGATAGTCAGACGGCTCTCCAACGAGGGGTATTTTTTCTCATCAAGGGGACTCACCCAGGGTGGAAGGGGGTAGTGATGAGGACTTCGGCCTATGGATAGACGATGGAGTTATTTTGGGCACTCTGTTGGGGGGAAAAGGGACGTTACTCACATCCACGATGTGCTTCTGGAAATCACTGTCAGGCCCCTCTTTGTCGTCTGTCACCTGTATTTCATCCAAATTGGAGACTATCCAATGATACAAAAAATACCCAAGCTATACCCACTTCAGTGCGATCAGTAATCATCACTTACTAGATAAGTTCAGAAATCCCTACCAATGAGTTCATGACCCTGGTCTATGAGCCAAGGGTCAAGCCCGAGCTAATTAGATAGAATGTGTCAATTGTGATGCACAAGGCGTCGGTGATAACCTTCTACCTTGTTTTCAACAGTGCCAAGAAGACGGGGCTCCTGCTCTGCGGCTTCTCCGCCTTTGTAGAGAACGGCCAAAACCTATTCACGGTACATCAACCACAGATAATTCAAGACGAGGTGAGGACGACACTCACCTTCATGTTGTACAGCAGAGATGTGGGATAGAAACGAGGGATTCCGGATGAGAGTTGTGGGGTCTACCATTCTAGCTTTTATCTCAAAATTCTGGGCACTGAGAAGCCAGTAAGAAGCCGTGATCTAATCAGTTTAATGACAATCTGTGTCATCTGATGATGTACACCACAAGCCGTCCCGAAAATTCCCGTTTAGATCCTTGATCATAATGGAGTCGTAACCAGGTTTCCATTGATTCTTGAGGTACTTATACACCAAGAAAATCGTAACAACGCTTTGCTACGTAGTTTTTACCATATTGTTTCCGATCAAGGCTGAATTACTTTTATTCCGCTCATGTACTCAGTGACGTACCCAGCGACTAGCTAAGGTATTGCAATTCCTTTTCAATAATCTAAATAGTTAAACTCGTGTGGGGAAGAATGAATGCATTTCCTTGTGCTGTTGTGAAATAAGGAAGCCACCCTTGACATTATTTTGCAGAGGTGTTCCTGTGATCAACAGCTTGGATGCTGCAGAGAACGATCTCAAAGCTTCATAGAGCTGGCTCAATAAGGAAGCTGCGACGACCGTCATGCCATCTCCACTTGTTGCTTGCTCCGAATGACTCAGTAGTGAGCACAAAATTATATTATAGGGTCTTCAGAATGAGATGAAATCTTATCAGGAAACCTACAAAAGATGATCAGCAAAAAGAGCATTCCAAGAAGAATCAACCCATACTCCTGAGTCAATTTTTTGAACATCATGCGTTCAAGAGTGGCTGTTCTTCGGAAATTGTAGAAGCCATTTCATATTCGTTAATGGTATCAACATCGCCAGTTTGTCCTTTTGGGTTACCTTCACACAATTTCTTGACTACCTCCCATTCAACACGAAGGAAAACCCACAACCAACGTCTGAATAATTCTGCTACTTCTAACCAGAATATACCCACGCCTCCTTCCGTGGCCGTATATAGATGACTGGATAGTTTGATTGACCATGTCATCCTCAAAATTAAATTCAAAAAAACTAGAAGCGGATAGACAGGCAACGGGTAAAGAAACCAGGGGCGTAGACCCCATGGATGAGGTCGTCTGCGAGGATTCGTTGCTCTATTGATATCAATAGAATGACAATAGTCTTCCTGCGTCGCATCTGCAGTGACGGATTCAGGCAAGGGATAGTTTGGCAGGGGACTGTGAAGGGGTGTCTGAAGGTGAGGAAGGATAAGCTGGCGGGGTGGAGTCCGAGGATTTGTACTAGTTTTTATCTTCAGCAATTCCAAGCCCCAATCATTCGTCACATCCCACCAGAAGGAGTAGACCGAATTGACTACAGCACTGAGGAACCTACAGAGATTCAGACCTGTAGCGATAGCTTGAGACGGAGCTAGCGCACCACAGACGGAACAACCCAGGCCATCGTAGATTTGATGTGGTATTATCAGTACCCACGTGAGTTTCAAGTGTGCTTCTCATGGCAGCTGAAAGAAACATGACCGGGAATGCCGTTGCGTACTTCATTGCATTGTATAGAGGGCGCCTGTCGGAATTTGAGGGGAGGGCATACTCAATCAGGCACTGTCTCAATCGTACAAAATATGGGAAGCTGAAGAATAAAGAATTGCTAGATACTCATTTGTTTACGACATTCCAAGGAAAGACGCACCTCATTATGGCAGGTGTAATCCATCTGTGCCAGCCCTCTTCGCTTGGAGTGGCCAGAAGCGTGTTCCCCGGAAGCAGAATTAATGCAGACAACCAAACATCACCAAGGACTTTGGCGAAAGAAGTCGCGATATCAGCGAAGACAATGTCGGAAAACTGAACGGGTGAGTGGTGGGGAGGTGATAAGCAGCGGTGTATCGCACTGGTTGTGTCAGGACATGAGTGCACCGGAGAATCTGACACCTACTGTAAGAACTTGTCACGTTCACGTTTGAATAGAACATCGATTGGGCAAAAGACGAACGCGGAAATGGTAAGTGCAGTGATGAGAGGTAGGTATCCAAATGCATCCACAAACAACCTTTCATCCCTAGTGCACATGTGATACAACGTCCAAGATGATAGACAGAAAGTCCCGTAAGCGACTGCTAACATGTATGTGGGGTTATAGACGACGGATGGAGCGGTGTATCCAAAATGTCCATTCAGTCGACTCGAAAGGGAGAGCACCTGTGGTGACAGACCGTCTGTGTGCAGCTCAAGAGCAGCCACAGCATTTACACCCAATAGATGCAAGCCATGGAGGTTGGTCGCCCAGGCGAGAATACCAAGACCGAAGAGGACGAGCACACGATAGGGAAGAGGGAAAAAGACGTTCAAGTTTGTTTCTGCATCTAATTCAAGCGTAGACATAGGGGTTCTGGCATGGAGGGTTCAAGTCATGGACGTTGTTACCTCGCTTACTTGTCTTCCCACGCAACAACCATGGCAGACAAAGACGGGGCATATGCCAGCAAGGCTTCGGACACGGACTTTCGCAAGAAATGGGACAAGGACGAATACGCCGACCGTGCAAAACAGAAGGACACAGAGGAAAGGGAGCGGATGCAGGAGAACGAAGAACGCATGAAGCAAGGTAGATCTACGCCAAGAGGCAGTGCCTGGCTCACAATCTTCCTAGGAAAGCGGCCCCGCAAAGGCACCAAAAAATATCTCCCTAAACCAACGGAGCTCATGCAAGCCCGGGAGGCGCCTCTGGAACTGGACAAAAATCTGGGAAAAACCATGGTGGTCCAGAATCCCGGAGGCAGAGGACCAGGCCAACCTGGTTTCTACTGTGAAATCTGCAGTCGGACATACAAAGACAGCGTCGGCTATCTAGATCATATCAATTCTAGAGCACGTACGTCTCTTCAGGTTGCTTGTGTGGTTTTCACAAAGCCTTCGACAGATCTACGAGCGCTCGGCCAGTCAACAAAGATCGAGCGATCTACCGTCGAACAGGTTCGCGCTCATATAGCAATGCTCCGTGAGAAGACGAAGGATGCCTCCAATGCTAGGGCCTTCGACTTTGACAAACGTCTGGCCGAGATCAGAGCCAAGGAGCAAGCCCTACGCCAGGACAAGAAAGACCAAAAGAAGGCAGAGAAAGAGAAGGCCCACTTTGAGCTCCTTAAGGACCTTGTATCTGATAATGAGATGACCACACTCATGGGATTTAGCGGCTTTGGCTCTTCGAAGAAATAGATCGTAGGCTCATCTAGTGGGTATTTATATTGTATTCTAACCTGGACAGCAAAAAAGAACGGTCTATTCCTTGCTCTCACGGACGCACAAGGAATAATACAAACTTAACATCCGCCACCTCCTGATCCTCTGAAATCAATTCTGTCCCCCCAACTTTTCTATCCCCGATATCCACAGGCACACTCCCAACAGTTTTCTGGATGAGAATCCCATGATCTTTGATGGCAGTAAGTAGTTCTGTACCTGCACCTTGTTCAAATCGGTAATAGACATCAATATCATCTGTCGCCTGAAGCCCAGCCTTCTTGCGAAGTTTCTGAACACGATTCGTCAGTTCACGGGCAAGCCATTCACCCTGGAGATCTGGATGGATTTGGATGTCTAGACGAATGACGACGTCGTTGTCTGTATGTGTGGCAAATTGCCCTTCAATGCCTGTAGGCAATTCAAGGTAGCGTTGGATGGTCAAATCGCCAGCAATCAGATCTATCCCTTGAATTCTAATATTTCCAGCATTGGCATAAGCCTTCACGGCATCACTGGAAACAGAAGGCAACGCGTTCTTGACTTTACTCAAATCTTTCCGCAATTTCTTTCCGAGGATGGCCCAGTCCGCGACAGCACGATAGCGGACCCCTGAGGAGTTCTCGTCGGATGTAAAGATGATATCTCGGACATTGAGCTCAGACTCAATGTATTTTTGCAGTGGCTTGACGTCGGCGATGTACTCATCTTCTGGATGGAAAATTAAAAGCTCCTTCAACGGCACCTACAAGAAATCCTCAGTCAATACATAGGCCATTGTATGTTAATGACAGACCTTCAAAGAGATATTATTCTTTTCACGGATGTTTCTTGTCAGCTCAATGACAGTCTGCATGCGCTTGACTTGACGCTCGATAGTTTCATCAAAATAGTCTTCCTTGACTTCGGGGAAGAGCAAGAAATGAATCGATCGAGTGTCTCCCACAGACAGATCATCTTCAGGTAAATAGTTCTTTAACGTCTGATATAGATTCTCAGTCAAGAATGGCGTATATGACGACTATCATTGGGTAGCTGTCAATGGTTTTGCCCGCAATTAAGATCAACGCATACCATTGTCCTGCAAAGAGTAAACAGTGTCTCAAACAGGGTATTGAGCGCAGCAATCGTATCCTCGACACCGTCCTCTCCTTTCAGTCTTTTCCGGTTGAAACGAATATACCAGTTAGTTAATTCATCAATGAGGTCCAGAAGCCGGGGGATGATGGTATACAAGCGGTAAGCGGCCATCTCTTCTCGAACGAGTTTGATGAGTGATTGACAACGAGCGAGAATCCAACGATCCATTACATTATTGGGAAGAGGCGCTTTCGGGTTATATTTGAAATCGACGTTGCTGGTCTTTTTCAGTAAGGCAGCATGACCAAGGAAGAATCGGAAGGAGTTGAGCCAAGGGAGAAGGACACGGGAGATGACTTCGCGAACACCCTCTTCACGGAAGCGTAGGTTGTCACCGCGGACAATTGGCGAATTTACGAGGAACATTCTATGCTCATTCATAACTTGTTATTGACTAAGCATGGACACACACCTTGTAGCATCTGCGCCATATTTATCAATGATCACGTTGGGGTCTGGATAGTTTTTCAAACTCTTGCTCATTTTCTTCCCGTCCCTGCAAGGGGTTTGTAAGGCTCAGACTGGGTCACGATTCATTTGTTCACTTACGCTGCAAGCACAAGACCGGTGACAATGAGATTCTTCCATGGTGCTCTATCGAACAAATGCGTTGATAGAACGAGTAGAGTATAAAACCAACCACGTGTTTGATCAATGCCCTCCGACACAAAGTCTGCAGGATGTGTGCGTTCGAATAACTCCTTATTCTCGAACGGATAGTGTAGCTGCGCGTATGGCATGCTACGAGTCTACATCAGCTCGATCACTCCTACGAAAAAAAATCGAAGCCATCTAACCTTCCGGATTCAAACCAACAATCAAAAACTTCTTCAACGCGCTTCAATTGCCCCTTACCTTTCTGCGATGGAATGGTAATGTGATCAATGTTTTCCCTATGAAGATCTGTGATTCCTGACACTCCGGAGAGACACTCGAGTTCTGCAATTGAGCCAATGCAAACCACCTGAGAAGCAAAAGTCAGTGTCCGAATCCTGGGTTTTAAGAGATTTACTATCTCTACCTCTTCAAAGTCGTCGCTGACCCACAATGGGATAGGTGTTCCCCAGTAACGATTGCGCGACACATTCCAGTCCCGAGCATTAGCCAACCAGTTTCCGAAGCGATTGTCTCCGACAGATTGAGGTACCCTGCCACTCAATCAGAATACAATAGAAGATATTGTTCGAGGAAGTTGACTGACCAACGCGTGTTTTCATTGTTTGTCACTAGCTCGTCAACTATTGGTGTTACTTTGATAAACCAAGCTGGGATGGCACGGTATATGAGTGGGGTGTGGGATCTAGAGTACATGAGCAGAATACTCGAGGTTATTTCATGTAATCTCACCGCCAGCAGAAGGGATAACTGTGTTTGATGGTAGACTGAACGACCAATCGACCCTTCGCTTTAAGCATTTTCTGGATAGGACCATCAGCAGCCTGTGTATTATCCTATCATTCATGGTTCCTCAGTGTCAAGCGGTCTTTTTTACCTTGACATGCAAACCGACTAAATCAGGAACTTGTGAAGTGAACTGTCCCTTGTCATCGATAGGACAAGGCGGCATTTCGTCTGGCCGGATAACACCATTAGCAATAGAGATGCGATGGTCATCTTCGCCAAAGGCTGGTGCCTGGTGTACAATCCCTGTACCATCTGTATCTGTGACATAGGTATCGACGAGGACTCGGAATGCCTTATCTTCAAACTATGGCTATCATATAAGGAGCCAGACCGCGAGAGACGCACAATTACTTGCCTGATCCGTAAAATATTCGAATAGCGGCACGTATCGCCATCCTTTCATATCTGCTCCCAAGAATTGTCCCAGTTTTTTATATTTGGCCTTTTTAGGGTCTTTATAGAGTGTTTTGAGCAGGCCCTCCTGTATGATGAAGCTTTGATTACGCTCTTGGTCATGGATCTTGATGTATGTAAAATCGGGGTGGACACAAAGGGCAAGATTGGATGGCAAAGTCCAAGGTGTAGTTGTCCAGGCAAGCAATGACACAGTAGGATCATCGACAAGGGGGAAAGCAACGGTTACTTTTTGGATCGCCTTAGTCGTAGTCCTGACAAGTCAGGCCTTTTACGTACCTGCAGGGTCATTCACATCGCGATATTCTTGCCCAGCCTCGAAGTTCGACAACGGTGTAGTACATCCAGTGGAATAAGGCATGACTCTCTGACCTCGATAAACAAGATCCTTCTTGAACAGTTGGGAGAAAGCCCACCAGCAGGATTCCATAAACGTCGTGTTCAGAGTTTTATAGTCATTATCAAAGTCAATCCAGCGACCCATCCTCTCGACAGTACGCCTCCATTCCGACGAGTAGCGCATGACGATGGCACGGCATTCAGCATTGTATTTGTCTATACCCATCTTCATGACATCTTCTTTACCAGTGATACCGAGCTTCTTGTCAATTTCGTGCTCAACAGGCAATCCATGCGTATCCCATCCAAAACGGCGAGCTACATGAAATCCGCTCACGTGTGCATGTCGTGTAACGATATCCTGATCTTTCAGGTCGGTATATCACGTATGCACCACACCTACATAATCTTACCTTTATGGTTCCGGCGAGTAGATGTCCGTAATGAGGAAGTCCAGTTGCAAAAGGTGGTCCGTCGTAAAAGGAATATTCTGGTCTACCCTCCGAAAGCTTCAAACTGGTTTGGAATGCATCGATATCTCTCCAGAACTGAATAACTTTTCCCTCTTCTTTTGCGAAATCGAATGACGCGGAAACTAGTCGTACTTCAGTAAGCTCGATCGGAATTGATTCAGATCGACCTACTGTCATGTTGAAGGAACGACATAGTGTACCAGAGTCAGGATAATGATAAATCAGTGGCAAGCAAATCTTTCTGTACTATTGATCGAGTCAGTGCGCTATCTGGATATGGGAGATAGCTTATCTAATCTTGACCTCTTACTCTTGGTTTGATGACCCGGTTGTATTCGTGGTAAACAAGATTATTTTATTCTAGTCTTACAATCTCGTATTTATACGAGGCTATTACTACACTCTACGGAAAGGATAGGTGCGAAATGGAGGTCGACGAAATGGTGACTGGGACATTAGAATGATGAACCGACAGCAGAATGACATCATCCTGGTGCTACAGTTCCGCTCGACATAGGATATAACCTTGAACAATTCAAACTTATAGCAAAACCCAGTTCAGCCTATCTGGCGAGGTGGGTGCTCAGAAAACTCTTTATGCCGTCAGGGGTCGCAATCCAGTCTCATTCCCGATTCCGATTACTACTGGATACCTTCGCTCTCTGTCCTCTTATACATCCAAACCTTAAGAGCCTGGTACTTTGTCGTCTTTTGTTGCCCTAGGTTAAATTGCAATAGCTAATTATACCTGCCTCCCACTCGGTCAGCCAGCATCTTTTCCACATCCCGGAAAAAAAAAAAAGGACTCAGATTCAATTTCGAAGTGAACCTTTTGAACATGCCAAGAGCAATCTCACGGAGGATCCAGCAATGTCAAATTGATGTTGTAATATTGCCGCAAAACCTCACCTGCTGCTTTCTTTTCATTTTCCCCGCATCTGTCAACCAATTTAAATCTCTCAAGCTATAGTCATCACGAAAAAGAAGATCGACTCCCAAAAGGTGAAATCAATGGACACATGCAAGATCTCATGAGAACCAGCTCATGTTTCGTAAAGGTACGTGGTATACCGCCTCAGAGGTCGACGCATAGTGTATGTGCCTGTCTTGGGGGATGGCGCATAGCTTGTGGACGGGTCTACACTCATAAATTGAAGGGGCCTTAGCTTAGACGGTCTGTCAACGCTCAATCACAAGTGAGCTCTATTGTGGTAAGCAACAGTGCTTGGCTCATGACTCAGAGAAAGGTTCCGGTGGTGGTAAAATAATCCTTAGCATGTGTCCTCCCGTCGCGTTGATTGTTGTCGTCATGTCTCGTGTGTATACTTCTGTTGACTCACTTAACAAGAATTTCGCTCTGAACAAGTGCGATTCCCGCGTTACCCCGGATTCTCTTCCCTTGAACTCATCTCAGGATTGGTATTTAGGCGGGATTCTCCTCGAAAACCCGAAGGTTTTCATCGAATAAACATAGGCATCGACCTAAGGATCACTAATTATATTTCGCTGCTAATCGAGACACTCCACCTGGCAAACCTACCAAATACCATACCAATTTTCATCCTCTATACCAAATCATTTCTCTTCCATGGTTTGTTTGGTCGCGTGAAATGCATAAATCAAGATGAACTCGTTCAAGTTTCCAAAATTTCGTGGCTGAATCACCCACTTGAAGCGTATATCAAAGAGGCGTTTGTCACACGATTCAGTTATGGAACGGGACAATCTAGAGCCATTGAGCGTGTCGCCATCCCCTCAATGACATTAATAACACAACCACCGGCCATGCCATGTGAATGCGGAGTGTATGAGAGAGAATAGCTTTATCGGATTCCATGCCCCCCCCCTTTCCCCAGGTTCGCATGAGACTTTGGTTCGGGGTCCCAACTCTTTTCTTGGTAGGCGAGACATGGGTAAAATCTGATATATTCATATCTGTTTGAAATGCCGGTTCTTTGTAATTTGGGATACACAGGGCGTATCCCACGCATGTGTGTGCGTGTGTGTCTGTGTGAGGAAGTGTCCAAAACATGGACGAATCCAATAACATGGTTTGTGTCTGCTGTTGAGCCATAAGGAGATTCTCTGGAGATCATTCAAAGTGAATTTCATTGCATCATCGATATGTCAAAAGATCACAACGTCTTTCATAAACTTGCGAGGCCACCGGAAGAGAAAAGATCTATGGGCAGCCATTGCGCATGGGTCCTTTTGATTTGGCCCACACCTTCCTCCTTTGGTCTCATGCCTGCTATAGACAGACCTCCTTGATATTTTTTTTTAAAACCGACATTTGAATGCACGGGGCGCATTGGCAGACCATGGAGACAGACCCCCTCATGTCGGGCCCTGATTAAGCCCTCCGCGTTTTTTTTCTTCAAAAACCAAAGAGGAAAGGAAAGAGAAAGATAGTGAGGGATGGAGACAGGATTGTGGATGTATAGGTCTAGCCCAGGCAAATGCCATAGGGTTGTCTGTAAGGAATTCAATGAACATGCGATCTTTGTTGTTGTAAGAGAAGTGATGACAAGTCGTTTTAGAATGTGACCTCGGGTTTCTAGGTTTCTGAAACCACAGGTGCAAGAAATGTCATTGAAGTGAGAGAGAAAAACCTCGTTAGACAGCGTTACTGAGCCCTATTCTGATAACAACACGTCCACAGTTGCGAGAAGTGATTTTTGCCAAATGTCATTTTGGACGAATAACTTTCTTGTTCCATCCATATGGGACAGATACAGCACAGACCAAGACGAATTCCACATCGAATTTTGACGTATGTTGTCAAATTTCGTGGTTTGCCCTTGGGATCATTTCTATTGCATGTACAAAGAGATTCTATTGCTGTGCTTGTCGATGT
>Ga0153986_1000146_pt1 | contig 22454 bp, 27 predicted proteins | sample TSGA070MetaG_FD_104724 | JGI IMG/M metagenome (GOLD analysis project Ga0153986, IMG submission 104724) | Attine ant fungus gardens microbial communities from Georgia, USA - TSGA070 MetaG | ecosystem: Host-associated > Fungi > Mycelium > Unclassified | place: USA: Georgia, Alexander Wildlife... | reverse complement strand
ACTCTATACAAATATCCACATATAGTTATTATTTAAACTGTGGTTTGACTTCTACTAGGACCAGTCTTTGACACTTGGTCCTAGGTATGTTATCACTCAGTCTTAGCATTCCTGTACTTAGTCTTCAGCACTTGGTCCTAGGCAACTTGAGTGAATATTATTCCTTGCTATCCCAACATCTGCTGTTCTACTACTGTGACTATAGCAATAAGAAAATTCTGAGATATGATGTTGCAAAGGCTGTGACATGTAATGTAGTGTAGGGACCTGAATTCAACCATCTTCAAGAATAACTCTGTATATTTTCAACATAATACAATAGCAGCTAAGAGACTAATGATTTTTTTAATGTTTAATGGAATCGAGCCAGAGTGTGACTATATGACAAGATCACACCATACTATCAGGTGACTTGACATCCCAATTCAAGATGTCCACCGTGAGAGAATCCGTTGGGTGGTCGGCAGACAACGGCACAAGCCCGGCAATCACCGTGTCCTATACATCACTATGACCCCTCAGAGGTGCTTTAAAATAGTTGTGAAGTTCAACAATCATGGTGAAAACGACTGCTGTTTTACGAAATTCTCCATAGCACTCACAAACACTGTTATAGCCGAAGGAGGTCACTAATATCAAAGAGTTCCTCACTCTTGCGGGGCGTAAAGATGCTAGAGGTATGTCGTCGTCTTTGACTCATGTCCTTATCCTGCATTATATCTTTCTTCCAGAGGTACGCATCAAAAAGCTCCTAGCAAAAGGCCCCAATGGTAAGACAAAGACAAAACTGAAAGTCCGCTGTGCGAAATATCTTTATACAATCACAATCGACGATCCTGAGAAAGCTGAGAAGCTAAGGCAAAGTTTGCCACCTGGTGTGCAGTTTGTTCCTTGCATAGCCGCCTCATGTCTCATACAATGTGTAGTTCTCAAGACAGTCGAAATCGACAAGCCCAAAAAGTAGTCAAATTGGTCGATAATTTGTTTGAATCAAGGCTAGGAATGATGTCTAATGCAATGAGGAAACCTGCCAGTGCCGATATCATCTTCTCCCAACAGTTGATTTGTGTGTGATTCTCGATTCAAGTGCTTCGAGGCATCAAAGGCTCTATGCTGCAAGGATGGATCGAAATAGGTGTGACCATTGTCGGTTGGAGTAATGTATTCCGAAAAGGTGTTGAGCCAGACGGGACAACTGAGAGGAAGGAATGAAAACCTGGGAAGCCCTGTACCAATGATTACTGAGCCACATGAGCGACAGCAAAATTGAAGGAGCCTACTGTCACTATAGATTTCTTGCAGAGAGCCAGTCCAGAGTACGACGTATTGATGCAGTAGCAATAAACTGGTATGTACAGCTACATGGTCGATCTGTAGGTCTGCGCATGTCGAGCCGTGGTAACATGTTATCTGGAAATCGCCGAACATATCGGATTACCAATTAAGGTCGTAGCTCTAGTATCTCTTCTTGAACGTACTTTTCAATCTTCGAACAGATCTTCTTTTTCTTAATCTTGGAGAAAATGTCGTGGCAAGGTACATTTAACCAATTCGATCATCCAAGCTTAGCACTCACTATCATCTCTTTTTTGTGTTATATCATCATCTGTATAACTATAAAAAAAAAGAATACGTTGACACTCAACTTATTCAAAGTGGCAAAGTTGACGAAGCTGCCATCATTGGTCTACAAGGTGGTATATGGGCCAAGTCTAAAGGAATTCAAGTACGTCTATCATGTTGCAAAACCATCAAAGGTTGTTCCTGTGTTCCCCCCGAGATTGATGATGATAAATGATTGAAAATCTCAGCTTTCACCCGAGGAAGAAAAAGCGATCATTGCCGGTTTTGATAAACCAGATCAAGTCCAAGCAAACGGAATTCGTGCTGGTGGAGTCAAGTACTTCACACTTCAAGCAGGGGGAGATAATATATATGGCAAGAAAGGGGTGAGCACTGGTTTTCGTCTAACGAAAAAAATTGAGTTAGTATTGAATCTGTCAACTTGACAGCTCGATGGCATAGTGCTCGCCAAGACAAACAAGGCAATCCTTCTTGGTACTTACAAAGCACCTACCCAAGCCAGTGAAGCGACGATGGCCGTTGGACGTCTCAATGATTATTTGCGTAACCACGGGTACTAAATTGCCAGTCTTCAATGTCAATAAAGCTTGGGGAGAATATACCCAATTCTATCTTGCTTCTGGAAACTGAAAACAAAAAAACTTCATTCCCTACATGAACATGTACTTTCGGTAAATGGCAAAAATATATTCACAGGACCCTGACGAATGTGTTATTACAATACAAGCATCGCCGGACTGCCTCCAGCAACTCTTCTACAACCCATCCTCGAGCTAGCATAGGCAACCAGCTCGGTTGTTCTGGGGATGTTCGCATTGATAACGGCAGAAATGCCTTTCTACTACATCCAATACACGTTCGTACCCACGGCGTAGAAAGAATGAACGTGGTGATCGAACATCGAGCTACAAATAGTTTAAGAGTCATTCTCTGCAGAAACACAGGACGTACTCCATCGATGGTCATTGCTGCATATAGCAACTGCGATATCGACCAACGGAATAACAAGACCACATGCAGGACAATGTTCCTCCGCATCCGCAAGTCCACCCAAACGTTGATCTGCATGCACTTGCTTGGACAAAACACGCGCCTCATCGGAGAGGTCCATAGGGGACCTAGGGAATAACGCCTGAATGACAGACCGCTGGAAGAAAGGGATATCATCCTCTTTCAAAGTTACAAGCATTCAGGACTTGTTATCGTGTCCCAGTAGCTCAAAGACCCACGTTCTAAAAGAGGAATGACAGCTTGGAAATGGCGTAGAATCGTGCGCAAGGTCCGATGTGAAATCGCATCAAGGAGACGTTGGACAACGACTTCACAATCATGGCGTTTATCGCTGGTATCTGAGTGTTTCTGGGGTCAAAAAAATAAGCTTCTGCTGTCTGAATCCTTACATACATTATATACCCACCCAAATGAAATCGGCTAATGCCAGCCGTACCCTTAGTGATTCCAGAGCATCATAACCAAAGAGATGACATGAGAGACTCTCTCTGAACTTTTGTCTAACTTCTAAAGTCAGGGAGGAAGTGTAAGGTGTGATATTCATCAGAGAATGATCGTCAGGTGAAGGACAAAGAGCCTCAAGAATACGTGGATGCAACTCGTTTAGCTTGGCTCTGTCTCCGAAGCGAGATAGATATGGACGGAGAAGGTCAACTGTATGCCGTCCACGACCTTGGACTCAGGTCAGTCCGTGTTTTTCGAGCCATTTCCAGAACTCACAACCCCCAGCATGGTGGAAAAGTCTCATTAGATCTTTCAGCAGTGCTTCATCGAAGTCTTCAACATCTTCCCATAGCTGGGCAATCACCAAACAACTATGATTTTTAGCTTCGTGTTTATAACTGAAATCGGACGGTCGCATAGCCCTTCAAAGATCGAAAGATTGAAGAAATAGAAAAGAGCGGTTGGTTACTCACTCTTGTGCCCACACAACAGTAGACCTATTATCAAACGAGCATACCCCTGTAATCTTATTCATATCGACCAAATCCACATCGCAATTTAGTGATCCAACAAAAGCCGACCTAACAGTTTTTGAAATTTGGTAGGAGTTGACACGACCACCAGACCACGAAGGGTCAGAAGATATATTATGAACAACATGGAAGGAACCGTCGGTGAGCGTGACTGTGAGGATATCTTGGAGCAAAATATAATTGAGCCCGACCACTGGATGGAGGGCTGAAGACGATTTATGAATTTTCTGATTTCTCAGGAATAGCACTCGAGAACCAGACCAGCCAGCAGAATCCGATGGGAGAGAAAACAACAGGAGCCTGCCTGGTTTACTGACAACTAATATGGGCTACGAAGGTTGATGACATGAATTCTGTTTCAAGTAGCAGCTAGAACTCACACCAGAAGGAGGATTAATCCAGCGCATAGACGTGATGCCTATCTGGTCGGGTTGGTGGATTAGTCCAAGATCTGAAATCTTGGAATTCACAACGTAATGAGGTCCAAAGAACGAGGGCCCAATGCCTTCGACAAGATTTTGCGAGATCTCCAGCAGCCCGATGGCCCCTGCTGAGGTACCGTAAGCGAGGGTACCAGATGCTGAGGGCAATTAGAGTACGATCAGCGTACGGCATCAAAAGATTTACTCTACTTTTTTTAGTATCTGCAGAGGTCCACATCGAGAAAGCGAGCTGGTTGATCCAGTGCTTGCCAAGCGGGTAGTTGTGAACCAAGTCTACAGAGCTGTCAATGTACCTGCATCAATTCAGCTATTATTTCGCGAGCTCGGGAAAGAATATTGGGCACCTGAGAAACAAGACATTTCCACCGCGGTTTCCGGCAATCAGGAGAGAACCATCACATCCTGGGACTGGTACAACGCCAAAGTCAGGTTGGGGGGTCCAGCATACACCTGGAAACCAATCAGTCAAATATTTGAGATTGATGACCGCCATAACATACTGACAACCTGTGCTTGTAGAGTCTGCGCCGTTTGACTGCTTTCGAGCATGATGGTCTGAAATTTGTCAACGAGATAGGCAGTGACTTCAAAGTCTCTGGTCCATTCGCCTTTGAGAGCGTTTCTATTAGCAGTCCAGAGGTTGAGCTCTAGATTTGAGCTGAGAGTAGCAATGATACACCTTGATGCGAGCTGTAGGATTGACAAAGGGCATTTGATATGGACCTTACCCTGAAGTTTTTGATAGAGCGGACGGGGAAACGGCGACAGCCACAAGGGTCAGATCAATAGATCCTAAGGAGACTGCACCCCAATCTAATCCCAGGAAAAGATATAAGGGATAACAGCAAAAACAACAGGGCATATTACGACTCGCCCTGAGAGTATTCCGACCATCTGAAAGTCTCGTTCGCATCCAACTGCACTATAGTCATGAACCAACCGATCCCCTGGTGTAAATTCACAAATTCTTTCTTGGAAGTATGCTTGATGGCAGACGCGGTATCGTACGTTATTCCGTATTCCGGAGTCTGACAAATGGCTTCGTTAACTTGCGGTGTGAGAAGTGACAGAAGAGTACCAGTATGTAGGCAGCGCTCTTTGTGGCGAAAACCAGTTGACCTTCAGCAGTCCATTGTAAACAAGTCAAGGATGGGAAAGAAGTTGCTGTTGGAAAGTTGAGAGTAGCATAAACGGGCAAGGAAGACATCCAGGTCATGTCACATCAAAAACATGTCATTGTCACTGTTAATATGTCAGCATAGGTAGTTTCATAAGATAACTCTATTGTGACTGAGGGGTACACCTTATCAGAGGTTTGACTATATATGTGTTGGAAGCTAGATTCTCTCATTTCTTTCTATAAATAGTTGTTTCTTTATTTCAGTACTATACTTCTTTTGCCTCATGTGTAGGAGGCACATTTACAATGTGCATTGCAGGGTAGTCCTTCGACCTGTTTTTAGCCACCATGGTCTGCCAGCATACTCCACATAATAATTGTTCATTTTTTTAAAAAGAGATTACCCTTGGTGGGTCCTACTCATTTTCTTATTGTTCTCACTACTGTCATAATCACTGCCTACTAGCAAATTTTTGCCCACAACAGATCACGAGTGATCACGTGATTGCACAAGTGACTTTGCCTCCATTATTCAACGTCATTTCAACATTGTTACAACGACTATCTTCTAACTAGACCCGCAGGCGGTTAAACACAGATCTATGGCTAGCTTCTACCGGGACACTTTTTTCTGCTTGTTCCTCCTATCTAGACTCTCCAGTGTCCTGTCAGCACTCTATCCAACACAGCCTGTTGCCGATACGGTCTTTTATTGCGGGGGTTTTGCCTTGGTAACTTGGGTCGATACACGACATAAACCACATGTGGCAGAACTAGGCAACTTGACAATCAAACTGCATACCAGTCAAGATGTATGTGACTCTGCTGACGGTCTGTATTCGTGTTCATCTGCTCGTATATGCACAGGATTACGTGACTACACTGGCATCGGGCGTGAATCCAGCTTCGTACAGTACACAGGTGACTCTTCCGCTGGATCTTCGGAACGACACGTTATAGTAAGTCTGGGTCTGTTTTTCGTGATGAGGAGAGAAATTGACAAGGTCTTGTCAGTGTTTTGCGTTTTTCTGCTCCTGGTCTCCGGGAAGATGTCTGGACAGCGGATTTTACTATTTTGCCTGAGGACGCGAGACTCAGTCCTCGACCAACAGCTGGTACTCGCTCCCTTTCCAGTGCGACGTTGGATTCAACACAACCGGAAGCAGAAAAGCAGACGAGCTCAAGTATACTACCAGTCACCACGATTACTCTGGACGGCTCCTCGTCTCCGCCGCGAAGAAACGGTGCTGTGCACGGCAGAGCAGATCAGCTGGACGCGACGCAGTTTCGACTTTTGTTTATCGTCTGGCCTGCATTGTTTGGTCTTTGTATGGCCCTCTGATTTGATACATTAGTAGATTGATTTTAGATTTCATTTTAAATTTTATGAGCGCGAGAATGATCACGTGTCGACCTGCCAGTGCGCCCTTAGAGTAATAAGAGAGTAATATTGATTTTTTAAAAATGATCACGTGATATTATAAACTGCCTCGCATTAGGCATCGCTTTCCTCAGATATGCTACGGGTTGCCCAGCAGGTTTGTTGTCTCTGTGTGGCCATTTTTTCTGACTCTGACAGTCAGCTAGAATATTGGACGTCGTTTGCGTCAGAGTTCATTGTCATGGCTGTCCCACCGAGGGTTTGCCACTCCATCAGAGCCTTATGACGTTGTAGTTGTAGGTGGTGGTACGTTTTATCTCAATTTTTTGTCCAACTTCGATCATCCAGAACATTTGATAAGGTCCTGGCGGCTACGTAGCTGCTATCAAAGCTGCTCAACTGGGGCTCAAGGTCAGATTTTCCGCATTCTGACAGAACAATAATGATTTTGTATAGACTGCGTGCATCGAGAAGCGCGGATCTCTTGGTGGAACATGCCTGAATGTTGGCTGCATTCCTTCAAAAGCTATGCTTAACAACTCTCATTTGTATCACCAAGCAAAGCATGACTTTGAGCGGCGCGGTATTGATGGTATGTTCCACTCCCCCTACATTGTTCTTGATGTAATGTCCCTTTAGTCTCAGGAGTATCTCTCAACCTTCCCAAGATGCTCGAAGCCAAAGAAAAGGCCGTTACCAGTCTTACCAAGGGTATTGAGGGGTTGTTCAAGGCCAACAAAGTTGATTACATCAAGGGCACCGCCTCATTCGCTTCACCTAACATACTTTCCGTTTCCCTCCTCTCTGGCGGCGATCAGCAAGTCCAAACAAGGAATGTTATCATCGCTACTGGTTCAGAAGTCGCTCCTTTTCCGGGTGGTGCCATTGAAATTGATGAAAAGCAAATTGTTAGCTCAACTGGCGCTCTGGAACTACAACAAGTGCCAGAAAAGATGGTCGTCATTGGCGGAGGTATCATTGGTCTTGAGATGGGCAGCGTATGGAGTAGGCTCGGTGCTGAGGTCACAGTTGTTGAATTCTTAGGTGGTATCGGAGGCACTGGAATCGATGAGGAGGTTGCGTACGTCCGTTTCATCTCTTTCATTGAAAATGCACCCCCATCTCGCGAACAGCAAGCAGTTTCAGCGGCTGTTGAATAAACAAGGGCTCAAGTTTAAACTCAACACCAAAGTCCTCTCTGCAGAGAAGAAGGACGGAAAAGTTCTGATCACGGCTGAACCCGCCAATCATGGCAAGCAAGAGACAAAGCAGGAGACAGTGCGTTCTGAGTTTTCCCACCTGACTAGATTGTTATATCTGTCTTTTAGTTTGAGGCTGATGTTGTTCTTGTTGCTGTTGGTCGTCGTCCTTACACGGATGGTCTCAATCTTGAGGCTGCTGGTGTTGAGAAGGACGCTCGCGGCCGCATCGTCATTGATAGTCAATACACCACCTCAGCGAAGCACATCAAGTGTGTTGGTGATGTAACTTTTGGTCCCATGTTGGCTCACAAGGCTGAAGAGGAAGGTAATGACCTATTTCCGATTCTAACTAGGGCCATGTTTATCGAATCACTCAGGTATTGCCGCCGTCGAACACATCAAGTCTGGACATGGTCATGTCAATTACAATGCCATTCCCTCTGTTGTTTACACACACCCCGAAGTTGCCTGGGTCGGCCGTACAGAGCAGGACCTCAAGGCTGAAGGCGTCAAATACAATGTTGGCAAATTCAGCTTCGCTGCCAACTCTCGTGCCAAGACCAATCTGGATACTGATGGGTTTGTAAAATTCATCGCAGAAAAGGAAACGGATAAGATCCTTGGTGTCCATATTATTGGCCCAAATGCTGGTGAGATGATTGCTGAAGGTGTCCTCGCCGTTGAATACGGTGCAAGTGCTGAGGATGTGGCCAGGACTTGTCATGCACACGTATGTTTTCATTCAGTCTCTCTTCTTTCGTAATCATTCTCTCATTCTTGTTTAGCCCACGCTTTCGGAAGCATTTAAGGAAGCTGCTATGGCAGCTTATGGGAAACCCATCCACATGTAATTCCGTATTTTTGAATTACTACGTATGATTTCTTTAATAGATTCCCTCTTGTATATGTATATGGGGTGGGGGAGGATGATGACTCGCCATCTTGCGAATGAAAAAATTAGACCCCTTGTGACAGCTCTCCATTTATCCAGCATGTTCAACATGACACTACACTTTGTCCCGAGAGCGTGTTCTGCATCAGGACCAGATCATCCAATAATAGGGCCATCCTCTATTCCTGATGATGCTCTCATTTCTCACAACTTGGACGATAACATCTGCGAATTTATCGGAATGATCACTCTCGTTTCCTGGGATGCTGGCGAACAATTCTCTCATCTGTGAAAGTAATATTCCAACCACGTCTGGTCATGATGTTCTTCATTCCATCTCTTACCTTCCTCCTTCACTCAATCCCATCAAAAATACATCCACTGAAAACATTTTTCGCCAAACTCACACCCTTCAACATTCGTACTCTGATTGTTCAACCATGCTCCTTCCGCACAGAAGGCGTATGAAGTTGCAAACTCAAGTCATGGGATGATCTTGCTATTGAGATTGGAGAAATTCTTTGAGCATATCATGGTGATTGGCGAAAAATGGTGGCGAATGTTACCTTTGCAGGTTTACGTACGCTCACATCGACGGTGAAATCTGGGATGGAATGCTACAATTTCTGATACAAGTACAGCGCTCGGGCTCGGATAAGGTCTCGCTACAAGGGGCGATAAAACAAATTCAATACCCCCAGTCTCGAAGTAGGAAGAGCTGACGTGACGACAACAAGTGCAATTGAGACCACAGAATCATTGGAAACGAGTGTGGGGAACTGGAGAAAGAGAGAACAAACATAATTTGCCGACGTTGAAGGGGCCTGGGCCTTTATAGACTGTCCTTGGGCTGGCAATCGCTTACGACACACGCCAGATTTTGGAGGGAATGATTACGTTTTGCTAGACTCAAAGGATTAGCGTGTACTATTTATAGCCCTTCTGACAGCATGAATTTGGTCGGTTGGGTGAGCATTGGAGAGGATCAGTGATGAAATCCCGATCACGTAGACACTAAACTACACGGGTTTTGTATAACTTGCAGGATCCAAGGCACATGGAAATTTCATGGGAGCATACGTGCTTGGTAACGTCATCCGAAAACGTCGTTGAGCTCAATTGTCAGGGATGATCCGGGCCCTCGAGGGCTCGCATCTGTCAATGAGACAAAACTTTGCAATAGGTGCATATTTTGTCTCGAGGGTGACCTCGCAGGGGGGTATTACAACAACACAGGGCATTTGCAAAATTTAGCCAGCAAGACAAAGTGTCGGAGATCACGGTAAGCTCATTTGAGTGCTTTTCTGACATCCGAACCCCGCTCAACCTACCAGGACTCGGTTGTATTGTTATCTATAATGCAGCACCCGATTAGATCGTCGAAAGACGCGAGAAACGAGTCACACAACAAGTCGAGCAAATACTCGTACATCTGTCATTCAGCCTTTGAAAAGAGGACTTGGCGCATTGTGCATTTGATAAGTTATGAAGTGATTCTCGAACTAAAAATCGACAGAGTGGTGTGGCGAAGATAGGCTTTTGAGCGAGCAGTGGTGGCGAGGGTGATCATGTTCAGCGAGAGATGAAGGATACACCCTCCACGTTTGAAGAATACAAGGTCCACCTAAGAAGAGAAAATTGGCCCAGGGGAGGAGGTAACCGGAGACATGCGAATCTCACACGGTCTCAGTTACGAATGGCGTCTGTCATCGACTGATTCTTCGAGGCCCAAGGGGCGGATTGACCGGCCATATCGTCTTGAGAAGTAATCTGCAGGTGGAAAGGGCGAAAAGGCTCGCATGGCAGCAGATTCCAGGCATTGAAGTATCACTGTGCAATCATCAGTGTTTGAATGTGTTTCAACGGATACAGAACTACAGACCTTGAGATGCCAGGTTTATGATGGAGGAAGACGGTGTCAAGGACCAAAATGTCAAAGGCGATGGGCAGCAACTACAAACAGCTTGGCTACTTTTACCCGCGATCTTGACTGTGTGCCAGATGTGATGCCTGCCTGTGTTGACTAGAATTCTGGCCGTTTGGCTGTGGCAATGTAGCATCAAGTTCTGTCTACTCGTTGTTCTTCGGATATGCACACTTGGCAACTTGGGAGTCTCATGCAATGACATGGCAGAAGATTAGACGACGAATAGGAGCATCAGCGATGAGATCTTCTGAGATTTGGCAACACTCCATTGCAACGAATTCCACTTCCGAAAAGGCATCGACATTACCCTGAAACTGAGCTGAAGTGTATGCTGAATTTCTGATGACATGACGTTTTGGCAGTTTGGCAGTAAATTTGGTCAGCTGTTTTTCGTTCATATATCTCTCAACTGGTTCTGACCTCTTTTCGTTCGTTCCCTCTATCTAGTCCCTGCTCCGCCCCTCATGACCTTTACTGTCCTCAGGGCCCTCCACGGCATCATAGGCGAGGCGCTGGGCGACATAGAGGCTGTATATGCGCTTCACGGGTCGCATGATAAACCTCCCTCAGGCCTGGACAGGGACAAGGCCCCAACCCCCGACCCTTCAGGAAATTTTTCGTCTACCTGTGGTCCGGTCAGACCTAACCATCGTCCTACTCTCTCTGCGAATTCTCTCTCTAATGTATATGCGTCTCCACCGCCATCTCCATGCGTTCAGACGGAGAACTCGTCCGATTCTCCACCCCAGCAAAATCTGGATTTTCCATCTCTGGATGCGCCTTGCAATCCAACATCTCTATCCGAGATGTTGACACATCATCCTGACGTTCTTTCTGCCGTGAACCGTATTATTGCCGCTTGTGGCCAGATGAGTGCTACAGTTCAGACACCTTTCCTTACTTTATGCGACGCCATAATGGGGGTGAACCTGATTTTCTGATGACCTGTCATATTGCTGACGGATGTCTTATCTAGTACCACTTAGCTTCATGTATGCGCCTTTTTGAGGCCTCACATGTCCCTGAGATACTGCGAGAGGCAGGCTCTGCCGGTTTGCATGTCACTCTTATATCAAAAAAAAATGGTGTTGATAAAATCAAACTGGGTATATGCATCATTGGTCCTGCACTGTTTCAGCGATTGACGTACACACAGCGCATATTTTGCGTCTTCTGGCAACTCATCACATTGTGAGAGAGCTTTCGCCAGATGTCTTTGCATTAAACAGGATATCCTCGACGATTGACACCGGGAAGAATGTACACGATCTTCACCAGTGGACTATAGAAGGGATGTAAGTCATATTGTGCCCACATCTGCCCAAAATTTTCTTCTTAACATTTTTGCAAAGACCAGAGAAGAAGTACGAGGGTACATCAGGTATCGCAGCCTTTGTCGGACTATGGTCCGTGTTTAGTTCTTCTGCCTGAGCCTCGTTGAATATCTCCATAGCTCGGATGAGATTTACAAATCATCTGCATATCTGACTGAAACATACCTTTTGTCTCAGTCGGATGTTACTAGAGCAGCCACTGAGCCAGGCAGGGCCCCTTTTTGTTTTGCCTTTGGAACTGCTGAATCAGAAGTTGGATTCTTCGGTTGGCTTGAGGGCTCCACCAAATCGAGGCCAGTAGAGACTATTTCCCCTGAAGATGCTCGGTATGAACAGTCAACCACTAAATCACACCATGTATGCTTATCAATGAGTCAGGGTTCAAAAAGGTCAAAGTGCTCCCGTCAAAGATGCTGATTCCCATGTAAATTGGCTCAGAGCCACGAGCTTTGGACCAGGATTGACACTGGACGCTCCTAACGCCAATCGCTTTCGTTTGGAGCGTTTTGGGAAGGCTATGTCAGGAACCTCCTCATGGGAAGTGCCAAGTGCCATTCTCAGTAGTACGAATTTGTCCTCCTAGAATTGAGTGGGATATTCTGACCAGTGACATTTATAGGCTTTGATTGGCATGCCCTACCCCGTGGAAGTCTCGTCGTCGACGTTGGTGGTGGTATTGGATCTACCAGCATGCTCCTTGCTAGTGCTTTTTCATCGCACAGTGAGGATAGTCCAAGTCTTCGTTTCATTATCCAAGACCGTCCGATTGTGGTTGAAATGGGCGAAAAGGTCGGGATGCCTATTTTATCTCAGCCACATTCTCACCCTTGGACAGGCTTGGAGGGCTAAGTGTCCAGAGTTTCTTGAGAATGGAACGGCGCTCTTTCAGGGTGCGTTCTACGGCCATATTTCATCCTTTGGCTCGCGTATGACTGACTCTCTTTGTCAAGTCCATGATTTTTTTGCGCCTCAACCAGTCAAACAAGCAGCGATCTTTGTATTGAGAGTCGTGTTACATGATTGGCCCGATGATTTCGCTCGCAGGATATTGCTACATTTGAGAGAAGCTGCGATGCCCCATACAAAGCTTCTTCTTGGTGATTTTATTCTTCCATTGGCATGTCCCGATGAGATTGGCGGGAATGAGCTCCTCGAGGACATTCAAGGAGCTGAGGCCATGCTCGCACCACCTCCTTTGCTTCCGAACCTTGGGAAAGCAAGTGCAAATGCATATTGGATGGACATGACTGTGCGTCATTAATCAGCTTCTGTAAAACCAAAATTTGATTCACGATCTTCTTTAGATGCAAGTCATGTTCAATGCTCAGGAACGGACGTTACGAGAAATTGTAGCACTGGCCGCGTCTGCTGGCTGGAAAGTTACAAAAGTCACGAAGTCTATTGGATCACTTTTTGGGTACATTATTGCAGTTCCTTCAAGAGTACCATCTCAGCACCATAATTCAAACGCCTTCTCATATCGTGATCCCACTTTCCATAAATCTCCAGACAAGTCAAAATTACTTACACCTTGTGCTATCCGGCACCGCGATAAGCATGAAGAACGGGAGTTGATTGAACGTTCGTCTTCGCGATGTGGTACACCTACATTTGGCTCAAGGACGCAGTTATCACTCATGGAGGAAGCACTGTCGAAATTTGGTGGAAGTTTTTTTCGTTCTCGTAAAGGAACTCCGACTCGGATAGTTTCATCGCCGAAATTCACCTCGCTCAAGCAGGCTATCACTTTGACACCCGTACCAGCTGCTAAGAAGAAATCATCTCCCCTTTCTGTACCTTCGCTTGTGAGACCTACTTCACCGGCTTCTCCTACTGCCAAGGCACATTCTTCCCCGAAGCCCCTTTCTCAGACGCTTGGTCAGAGGATCATACCTAGGCGTCTGTCACTTGCCAATCTGCGTATCAATCATGAACAGGCACCACCTCTACCCACCCCTCGAGAGCTTTCTTCACCTTCGCCTCCTGGCCCACCTCTTTCGAGCAAGATGTCCCTCACCCATCTGTCCACTTCCGGCGACCGCGACCAATTTCCTATTTCAGTATCGGCTTTGACAAATACTCAGGGGCGGGAACACTGTTCTCACCAACTCAGGAGCACCCCCCCACCTCCATCAATGTCGGTACTACGTCGTCGAGAAGGTGAGGAAGAATTGCTACGGTTTCAACCTCCAAGCATACCTTCTCCAACGCAAACTATGGAATACCGATCGTCGTCTGCGCAATCAAATATATCGTCGTCGTCTCCAAAACTAGCACTACCATCGCCTCTGCAAGTCACAGCTAAGGCTGAATCACGCAAAAGGACAAAGAGCCTCGCATGTCTCTCATCAAAGGCCAGCCTACATGCAGCTAATGCTGTAGCTTTTGTGAGTGGGATAAGCAGTTCACTCGGTAACGGTCTCGAAGGTCGTATCGGAGCTGGCCCAAGTCGATTGGGTGGTTTATTGGCTCGTAGTGGCGGCGGCACTAACCTTCGATCTGAAAAGGGTAGGGATGTTGCCACGCCGGTTGAGTCACCTGCATTCCCATCATTTGTCGATTTGAGTGTATGTGCGCCTACTCAGGATGAGTCGAGAGAATCTAGGTATGGGTCTATCAGCGTTTTGGCTTCTGCTGCGCAGATTGAGAAAAGGACTTTAAGGAAGAAAGAATCCCCTTGACCTGGCGGCATATAAGCATTTTCGGGGATTTCATTAATCTTTGATATGGCTTTTATTAAACGATGAAGTTACCGTAAATCAACTTATTTTGCTTCAATGAGGCATATAGAGTGTTTTTATACTACTTCGCTGTGATTTCGTCGAAATCTCATCTGCTTTGTATACTTTGTGGGTTTTCTGCTTTATAGCATATCTGCCGGAGTTTACGGAAGAATACCTTGATAATGAAAAGGATCTTTCCTTATAATAGATTATATATCCTGTCACAGCTCTTCAAAAGGCTCCATAATATATCTAGTAGTGTATGGAAATTTAGTCAGTGCTAATTTTTTCCCTCATACTACAGGATGAGGCCTTCAGGTGTGCCCTTGGCATCTCTGAATGGTGTTTACTATGCTTGTAATTAATAGCTCTTGCTTGCAGACTTCTGTATTTTCTCAGTTAAGTCCTTCTTTTCGTAATTTTACGATGGCAGTTAAATTCATTCGTCAACTCCATATCAATAAGTATGCCAAGTACAGCTGATAAGTTGAGCTCACCAGGTGTAGGCGTAAAGGTTGACCTCATAGTATATCCTTGAAATAAAATACTATTGGTCAAGCATAGGGAAACACAGAGTATGTACCAGAGCTTATATGCCTATTGTACAGATCCCCCAAATTTTACAACAAAGAAAGGAATGATTTCCCCAGGTTTCTCCATGCCAAGGTGTTAGGCCTCAATCTCCAATTTCAAGCTGGAGAGCAGACGCGTTGGATGCTTTATTATAGAGCAAACTGTTTGTGCAGAAAGATATAAATAAATAAAATGGCCGAGATGCTTGATTATATTTTGATTATATTTCCACCACAACTCTCACCAGACCAATGCTTGCTCGTCGTGCTGTCTTCGTCGCTGCTCGGCGTCGTGTACTCGTGCGTTCCGCCCCGGCTTTCGCTAGGTCCATCCAGTCTGTCAGCCAGACAGACAGAGTAAGTCGCTCCATTTTCCACTACAGGCGAAAATCTCTCATCGCCAAAGGACACCATCATGAGGCTGCTGTACTCTATAGGCACAAAACGTGAAGTCGAGCGTCACCTCCGTATCTTCTCGTCCTCTTCTCACCCGTCCCAGCCTGCCAAATTCGCTGTCATCAAGATTGGCGGGGCGGTTCTGAATGATATAGACGAACTCGCACTTAGTCTGAGCTTTTTGGCTAGGGTTGGGCTGTACCCTGTCGTCTTGCATGGTGGAGGCCCCCAGCTCAATGATATCCTTGAGCGAGAAGGTGTCGTTCCAGATTATATTGATGGCATCCGTATCACTGGTGAGTGATTTTCCTGCACTACCAAACACGGTTAAGTAATTTTTAGATGCAAAAACTCTTGGTGTAGCACGCCGAGTCTTCCTTGACGAGAATCTCAAACTCGTGGGAGCGTTAGAAAAACTTGGTACTCGAGCGCGTCCGATTACCTCTGGTGTGTTCACCGCTGATTATCTCGACAAGGACAAGTATGGCCTTGTTGGAAGGATTACCAAGGTTGACAAGCGGCCTCTTGAGGCTTCTATTCGTGCTGGTGCTCTCCCGATTCTGACAAGCTTGGCTGAGAGTCAGGATGGTCAGATTTTGAATGTCAATGCAGATATCGCTGCGGGAGAACTAGCGAAGGAACTGGAACCAATGAAGATCGTCTTTTTGAATGACAAGGGTGGCATATTTCATGGTGTCACTGGTGAAAAATTGGATGTCATCAATCTCGATGAGGTCGGTCCAATCCTTCTGCATGACAACCATGTTCATATTTCTCTAGGAATTCGATACGTTGATGAAAGAACCTTGGGTTAAATATGGAACGAAGCTCAAGCTTCGTGAATTCAAAGAAATGCTCGACCATCTTCCTCGCTCATCGTCTATTGCCGTCATATCCGCTTCCTCGCTGCAGAAAGAGCTTTTCACCGATTCTGGTGCTGGGACGCTCATTCGAAGAGGATACAGACTATTCAAATATTCTTCTTTGGAAAGTGTCGGTGCCGACCGGTTCCGTCAAGTCATTCATGATCGCGATCCAGACGTTCTTTCAGGTTCAGCCTCTGTCACAGGCATCTTACACGACTTGAAAAAGACGCCATACACAATTTATGGTGATGAACCTATGGACGTGGTAGCTGTCGTGTCTCACCCTGAAGGTGAAGTTGCCGTCATGACGAAACTCTTGTCCTCGCGTGCCGGAATCTTGAACAACGTTGTGGACAATGTGTTTAACGCGATCAAGAAGGACTATAGGAAATTGTTTTGGACGGCGCCTGCAGAAGATGAGAATAGGAGCTGGCATTTTGAAAGAGCGGATGGCAGTTTTACGAGAGCGGGGAGGAGCTTGTTTTGGTATGGTGTACAGGATATGAAGGAGGTGGAGGCTATTGTGGAGGGCTTTGAGAGGAAGGGGAGGATTGACAGGATTTATCTACCGGTCGGTCCGAGCGCACCACCGCATCGCGTTGCAAATGTCACCCAGCCGTCGAATCATCGAGCGTACTCGACTGCTGTTGGGAATGTACGAGGATATGCAACTGCTGTTGCCCCGGGCATGCCTGTCCAGTTTTCAACAGAACAAAAACGTGTGGCACTGATTGGCGCAAGAGGATATACAGGACAAGCATTGACTAGTCTAATCAATAAACATCCGTATCTCTCACTCTCTCACGTGTCCTCTCGTCAGCTTGTTGGGAGGAAACTGGATGGGTATAACAAGAGACCTATCACCTACTCAAATTTGCGTATACAGGATGTTGAAAGGATGGAGAAGGATGGAGAGGTGGATGCTTGGGTCATGGCATTGCCAAATGGGACGGTGAAACCTTTTGTAGATGCTATTGAACGTGGTACTGAGGTCAGGGGAAAGGATAAGGGGAGTGTTGTGGTAGATTTGGGTGCGGATTATAGGTTTGAGGAAGGGTGGGTTTATGGATTACCTGGTGAGAACATACAGAGGAAGATTTTTTTAACAATGGTGCCAATGACTTCACGGAGCAGAGGTGTACGGTCGTGAACACATTCGAAAAGCAAAACGGGTTGCTAATCCAGGATGTTACGCCACATCCTGTCAGATGCTCTTGGCGCCTCTTATTTCACACCTGAACTCTCATGCTATGCCTACTGTATTTGGATCAAGCGGATACTCGGGTGCGGGAACTGTGGCTTCAACTAGTTTAGAGGGAGAACCGATTTCATTGCCGAAAGTCACGCCAGAGTCATTAAGAGGAGGAGTGAAACCGTATTCGTTGACAGACCATATACACGAGAGGGAGGCTGAATTTCATTTGTCGTCTCTCCTTTCTACTGACGCTATGGGAATGAAAGTGGCATTTGTACCAAGTGTTGGGACATGGTTTTCGGGAATTATAACTACGGCGTCTGTTCCGTTGAATGGGAAGTTTACCGCGAGACAAATTGGGGAGTTTTTTGAGAAGAAGTATGAGGGAGAGAAAATGGTGAGGGTTCTTAAGGGTGTACCGGAACTGAGGGATGTAGAGGGCAGACACGGATGGGTGTGTGGTGGATTTCAGGTACATTCAGGTGGGGAGAGAGTGGTTGTCGTTGGGGGATTGGATAACCTATTGAAGGGAGCTGCTACACAGTGTTTGCAGGTGGGTAATTTGTTTGGCAGGTGAGACGTGGATGGTTCTGACTCATCACAATCTGTAGAACTTGAATTTGGCGTTGGGATACGAGGAGTTGGAGGGAATTCCGGTCGAGGAATAGGTGGAAATCTAACGTGTTGATTTAGTGTGGAATCTAAATTTTTGTGCGCTTATAATGGAATGCGAGGTGATGGTATTATTGGTTAACTGTGTACAGTAACTCTAATGGGTCTGTGAGTCCTGTCTGCAAAATATGTCAAGGCCGTTGTGAGGCACAGCCTAGAGGGGCCTGAGTCACGCCTAAGTCACATTGACAAATGGGGTTAGTACTTGGGGTCGTATGCGGTGGAAATACAAGTTGGTTGAGGTCGTTGTCTGTTCCAAATTTCCATTCCTTGATTGCTTGAGGAAAAGGGCTCGTGTTATTTTTTGTGAGTACTTGTAGGATCCTCTCTACACACCAGTTCATGAATCTCTCTTATTTCTTGCCGTCTCATATCCAAAGCGTGCTGCCTGCCCACTCAATACCCGCACTCTATCCAAGCCTTACCGCGTCACATCAGTTTCTTTTCTTTTTTTCACAAAACGCTAATTCCACGGTCGTCAACGCAACAATTTTTTGAGTTGGATTTCGTTTTGGTAACGTCGGCAATTCTTCAGCAATGGCAAGCAAAAAAGCGCAACAGCAACAGAATGCGGCTAGACAAATTCAGCAGGCACAGCAGAGAACGACTGGAGATAGCAATTCGCCTAGTCACAGTCAACAGACGAGCGTTGTGGGTCATCCTACTTTGTCGCCTACTGTAATACCTTCGCCCACAAGTTATCCGACTGGACTCGCTGGTCCTAGTAGTGATGTGAGCACAGCTGAACGGAGGGTTAAGAATGTATGTTTGTCCTTTCTTTCTATTGGATAAAGACTGACTACTGTCTCTACACGTCCAAGGTTCGGCCACCGGCAACACATAAACCGACAGATGCAGAGTTCTTCGTGTGCAATGGTAAAGGGGATAGAATGCCTAACGCAAACTATCTGAAGGAGCACTTTTTCCGGGAGGGGAGGGTATTCGAACAACATGCGTTGTGGATTGTACGGACTGCTACGGAAATTATGAAGATGGAGCCGAACATGGTGTCGGTGTCTAGTCCGGTGACTGGTGCGCTCTTCGTGAAAACTCTTGTGGGCTTGCAGTTAATAGCACATGCCTAGTTTGTGGTGATATTCATGGGCAATATGTGAGTCCGTTCCTTTAATTATAAGAGAAATCAGTATTCAGTGGTTGTTTGATTTTAAGTATGACCTTATGAAGCTGTTTGAGATTGGTGGGCCTATTGGGGATATCAATTATCTATTTCTTGGGGATTACGTTGATCGCGGAGATTTTGGCATTGAGGTGCGTTGTTGGAATAGGAACCTGAATCTCCTTGTGGTTGATTGGGATATGACAGTGTTTATTGTACTTGTATGCTTTGAAGATCTGGTATCCCACCACAGTCACTCTCTTACGAGGGAATCACGAGTGCCGGCATTTGACAGAATATTTTACGTTCAAACGCGAATGTACGTCCTGAATTGACAACGTTGGCATTCGTCTAGTGACTTTTGTTCTGAATAGGTTTGCACAAGTACAGCACGCAGGTTTATGAAGCGTGCATTGAATCTTTTTGTGCATTACCTGTTGCTGCGTTGGTGGATGGCAAGTTCTTTTGTGTACACGGGGGTATATCGCCATCATTACTTGAATTAAATGACATTAAATATGTGCGTCTTTTCCTGTTCTTTTTCTACCAAAGGCCAACGTCTGGTCTTCGTGTCACACAGATGAATAGATTTCAGGAACCTGAATCACATGGTCTCTTGTGTGATCTATTATGGTCGGATCCTATACAAGCCTATGGACAGGAAGAGTTTCATGGTATTCCTGCCGGCTCGACCTTTTTACACAACTCGATTAGGGGATGTTCATACTATTATACGTGAGTGGATGTGATACTCAGAGAGATTTGTTGACTAGGTAAAAGGTACGATGCTGTATGCCAGTTTCTGGAGAGGAACAACCTGGTGACTATGATTCGGGGGCATGAGGCCCAGGATGCTGGGTGTGTCATCACAACATTTTTCCTTTGTACAATTGTACTATATTTCATCGTAGGTTTACGATGTACAAGAAATCACCGAAAAAGCATTTGCCTTCCATGATCACGATTTTTTCTGCACCAAACTACTTGGATGTATATCATAACCGGGCAGCAGTGTTGAAATATGCGAATAAAAATATAACGATAAGGCAGTTCAATTCAAATCCGCATCCATATTGGCTGCCCAACTTTATGGATGCATTCACGTGGAGTTTGCCTTTTGTTGGTACCAAGAGTAGGTGTTATCATATTCCGTAAGTTGAGAGTGATCATGATGGTTTCGCTAGTTACGGAGATGTTGTTGGCAATTTTGAGTATCTGTAGTCAGGAAGAGCTCGACGAATCTGGATCAGAGGATGAAGCAGGTTTGGAAGGTGTAGACGAAGCTGCGATCGCTGCTCGGAAGCACCAAATCAAGAGAAAGATTCTGGCAGTCGGGAGGATGCGAAGGGTGTTCCAGTTGTTACGGTACATCACGTTTCGCTTCACTTTTCAGGCGATTTTTTGATGGTTCTTGTCGGGATGTGTAGTGAGGAAGCAGAGAGCGCTACGGAGCTTATGCCAGATGAAGCTATCAGTCCTGGGAGAGCTGGCCCTGATGCACTCAATGTGCGAGGCAACAATATCAACAACAGCATTAGGACATTTGCTGATGCGTATGTGGCCATTTTCTACTTTCTGATATCACTTACATGATGCCTATCGAAGTCGTCGGTCTGACCTTCTCAACGAACGTTTACCTGAGTTCAATGTGAATCTCCCGAGCCAACGTCCATCTATATTTCCAACACCCTCGATGCGTTCGGCATCCCGGTGGGGGAATGGACCCTTAGAGCAGAGTAATTCTGGGTCCACTGTGATCCCACCTGGAGGGATCAATATGGAATATTTGATTCAGAAGAGTTTGGAAGAGGAGGAGTATGCGAGGGAGAATGGCGAGGAGAGCACGGTTGATAAGTTGGCGGATAGGATTGCAAGGGGGAAGTCGCTGATGGGAGGGCCTAGAATTTTGAAAAGGCATGATACTGCGTGAAAGCGACTGTTTGGTTGATCTTCAGAATGATTTGTGTTTTCGTCCGCTGAATCTATTCCTCGTTTGGTTTGTGTAAATTGCTTTGATGGGCCTTTGTAGTTACAGTTGTATGGACTGAATACTAATACGAGAGTGTATAGTTTATTAGCTGCCAGAACATTGGAAATAGAAATGTACTCATTTTAACTGCTCTATAACATCCAGATATACGACCTCAGAAGGACAATGAGAAAAGAAATTAGAACAAGGGAAAACACCTAAGTCCTTTGTGCCAATTCATGACAATTTTCCTCTATTGTATATTTTTTCATCTTCTTTCTCTTCAATCCCTCTCACTTCCTCTCCTAGCTCAGAGCAAGGGTAGAGCCAAAGGTAAACTAATGACTATCTTTACACTACCCTGATCCTTACTGATACTTATTCTAATGGGGTTAAGAGCAAAGTACAATTATTTTTTTCAGAGTAAGTGTTACAACTCAGAACCTCTAACCAGATTAAACTGCAATAGAAGCCCAAGACAACCTTGTACTACAAGAGGCTCTGGTTCAAGATTTCAGGAGAGTTATATGCAAAGCAGCATGAAAGGTAATGGTCAACACTAGATAGTTTGGTTCACAAGTTTAGGTTGTCTGTCCAAGCCTTGGTCAAGATATGACCTTGATCCTACTGTCTACTCAGGGTTCAGTAAGATTTAGGGAGGAGACAGAAGAAAGGAAAGAACTAGCATTCTCTTTTCCCTTTCCCTCACTTGTATTTATAGTTACATGGTCTTGTCACTACAGTAACTAGTCCAAGTCAAAGTTCTGTCAAAAGTGTTACAAGATAGGAGTTACTATTGTAACAAGGAAGAGAACATATAGAAAGGTCCTGAGTCAGGTCCTTAGTGAAATAAGTAACTGAGTTTTTGTTGTGATATCAGATGTCAATCTGATGTCCTAGTGTTCAATCCAACTCAGTCTGATGTCCACAGAACTAAATATATTATCATGTACCTAGTGTTCAATCCAACTAGATACATCAGCAAAGATAATATGAAATGCATAACAAAATATTCACCTCAGTCTGATGTCCACAGAACTGAGGGCAGAAAAAGTTTTTTTTTTTTTTTTTTT
>Ga0153986_1000145_pt1 | contig 22552 bp, 30 predicted proteins | sample TSGA070MetaG_FD_104724 | JGI IMG/M metagenome (GOLD analysis project Ga0153986, IMG submission 104724) | Attine ant fungus gardens microbial communities from Georgia, USA - TSGA070 MetaG | ecosystem: Host-associated > Fungi > Mycelium > Unclassified | place: USA: Georgia, Alexander Wildlife... | reverse complement strand
TTAAGGTGTCGAGGGCTCCCTAGCATCATTGGAAAGGTCTTCTTGAGGGCTTTCCAATGCAACTTAGATCGTCGAAAAAGACCCATTATTCATGGAGATACATCCAAATGAAGTTTGTGACAGATTAACTACCAAAGGTAAAATATAGTGGCCCTAAGAAGGACACCCCTAAGCTAGCTGGACTTTTAAGGAGCTACTGATGTTCCCTTGCATGGACTGATAACAATGCACCAGCAGCACTGAGCAGATAGTGAAGAAGCTAATTAACTAACACTTTAGATTGGTAGGTCTGGACTTTTATCATAAACCGACTAGACCCTATAGAGGAGTTGTATGATATGTACTCAGAGGAAGACACTCTGAGGATTATAGAATTAAAGGACAATGATCTGGACTTTGTCTCAGATGTAGAAGGGCCAGCCAATCCTTATATAGACTTATAGGCCTAGACTTTCCATGCTTTGCCAATCAGTGATAGAGAGATAAGATGGCATCAATAGACAAGTCATAGAGTAGCCTGCTTAGTCAGTAGTATGCACAGATCATGTAAAGTTGTAAGGATCGCCCAAGGGTTGGCCGGTATGAAGCCTCTGCCCTAACTTAGGAGATAGAGGTCAAGAAAACTCGATAGAGTTCCCGCTCGATTCATGCCCAGACTTTATACTACTTTACATGGTCTGTGCACAGTACTGACTAAGTGGGTACTCTATGACTTGTCTACTGATCCCATCTTATCACTCCATTGCTGATTTGGCAAAGCGTGGAAATCGTGGGCCTATAAGTCCATATACGGGCCGGCCAGCCCTTCTATGTCCGAAACCAAGTCCAGTCCATCGTCTTCTATTTCTATAATCCTCAGAGTGTCTTCCTCCTCCGAGTACATATCATACAGCTCCTCAATGGGGTCTGAGAGGTTCATGACAAAAGTAGTATAAAGTCTGGGCACAATCAAGCAGGAACTCTATCAAGTTCTCTTGGTATCATAACCTTAAGTTAGGACAGTTGGCTTCATTCCAGTCAGCCCTCGAGATCCTTACAACTTTGCATGATTGTCCTAAGACAATCAAAGTGTGTTCTCCCCTAGTGTCTCCCCACTAGGAGTACCCCTTTACAACTAGGGTCTACTATCCAAGATGTCTATGGTCACTGTGACCACTAACAAGTAGAGTGAGGGTAGAAGTAAGGGAATGCCCAGGCCACAAGGTTGTCACAATCACGTGACTCAGTAGCTAGTCAACTCCTTTAATTATGTAATTAAACATCTTGGCCTGGGACAAACGTTACAGTTCTAGACTAAACTTAGACACTTGTGATAGTTGTACACTCTAGTTTGTTCTCTTAGTATAAATTCCACATTCTAGTCTTAATCCAACTGTGATCAAGTACACAGCTTGATCACTTCCAAGGAAGGCTAGAAGGAGTTCTGCCGGAGCTAACAGAGGTGTGAGGTGGGCGAGTAGTATTGAGTTCTTAGTGTAAGGCAAAGGTCATGAAGACTTTATGGCTAACCCTAAGGATGGGGGTCAGGAAGAACTCAATGGAGTTCTTCAGTGTATTGTACCTAGTATTTATACAAGTTAGGCTTAGTCTGTGCACCAGGTTCTTGTGCTCACATGACCTACTAGAATATTCTACACTGATTACCTAATGGAGTCACCTGACTTGTTCTATTTATAGCTTTAATCCATTGTAATCCCTTAAGTTATTGAGGAGGCCTTTGAAGACCAGCAAAAGTCAAGGGTTCAAATCTGACTCATGACACAAATGAAGTTTGTGACATTGTGTCTTAGGTACTACTAATAATTACAGTACCCTCCTTATACCATATAATGGGTTACTCTGTTATCTTGTGAGAGACTTTATCTCCAGTATATGTAATACTCAATTAATGGTCTTATATCTTGTTGTATGACTATAGTTTTTCCCTACAATTGGTACACTATTTGTAGGAGAGGATAGAGACAATTTATCTTGAGAGATGATAATGATGTTATTCTTAAAAAAAAGCGACAAATATTTGTTGGCAAGAAGAGTATTAGGTAGGAATCAGCCTAAACTATGGAGATCTGTAAATTATAAGTGCAAAATATCTCGTCCACCATAGAAAATGAACTATCCAAGCATCTCCTGCAGTTCCCCTGATTCAACCATTTCTTCTACTATATCCAAACCCCCAACCAGTTCGCCATTAATGATCAGCTGCGGGAACGTAGGCCAATCATTAAGTTTTTTGAGACCTGGAAACAAAGGCTATTCAACCAGGAGAAATTTTTTATAAGATGCTTGTTGTATACCTTGACGGACATCCTCATCCTCGAGAATATTGAAGTATGTAAATTGAATATCTCGGTCCTGCAAAATGCCAACAATCTTTTTCGAGAATCCACATCGGGGTGCGCCAGGAGAGCCTTTCATGAATAAAACAACCTTGCTTTGATTCATCAAGGTCCGCAAACGTTTATCTAGCTCCTCTGATGACCCTGTCTCAGCTTTCTGTGGTGTAGAGGGCAGATGTGAAGGCGGCTCAGCCGGTTTTTGGTCAGTTTGCGAAAGAGGGCGATATGTGGAGCTTGACGCATGCTTTGCTAGAAGGCGTGCCAAACCCGCAGCATCTGCTCCGTCTATTTTACCGAGCAGCAAGTGTCCCTATGTATGAATCACTTAGCATGAGCAGACAGCCAAACTCAAGCTATGACATACCCTCAAAAGAACAAATCTTGGAACGGACTCTATATCAAAACTCTCTGCTATCTCCTCTTGTTCCTCGGCATCAACCTAGTTCTACGTTAGGTATGATGAACTTGTCAATCGATGGCATACCCGGAGAAAAAGATACTCTGGATATTTTCTTGACAATTCTGCTACAACCTCCGTCATTTGCTTGCAAGGCTCTGCCCATGGTGCCCAAAAGTAGACAAGGGAAATGCGGTTAAGGTCTTCAGAAAGGAGGCTCTGGAAGTGAGGCGTGTTGCTAACATCATGAAAGTTTGGGGCCATCTGTGATCAAGGAAAATTTAAAACCTGCGGTGTCGAGATGGACGATAACCTGATCGCGTCATTCGGCCCTCTCCGTTCAGTTATGTACTTAGTCAGCCTATGATTTTGCAGGGCTGAGCGTGATCCGGAATGGCAGCATTGAACGCATCAATGTAGGATATCGTTTTCAGCCGTTTCTTCTGGCACTAAAGAATCCAGGGCACCGCAGCCTGTGCTCAGTTTGATTTGTATCTGTCGTAACTCTGATGATTCGGTTCTCACAGTCTCTTTCAAGCCTCTTCCTCAGCGCTCCGATCGCAATCGCTTTGTTGTGATGCTCTGGCCTTGAGACCCAACACGATTCACCACGCGGTTGTTGGGGGAGCTTTCAGGGACAATCAATATACTGATTTGTCATTCTGCTCTTATCTATTCACATGTCCCACAAATGACATTAGTAGTCTGTCAATCGAGCGAGATCGTTCATGATGGTGTCGTTGTTGAGACCCTGTGTAACTTGACAGGAGATGACTCTTCCAGAAATACCATGCCCTGTACATGCACGTTAATATCAAATAGCGACCTCGGACAGAATGATGTGAAAGATTGTATTGTGAAAACTGACCTAGACAAGGAAATGTATACATATGTACCAACGTGTCAAGTTTGCGCCTATTCGTGATGAAAGGGCTGGATACTCAATCAACACAGGAAACAAGGAAGCAAAACAGAAAAACATGTTTCATTGTCAACTGGAAGGTATTACACTTTTGTAACATGGAGATAGCACGCATGAAGTTTGAAAATCCTGCTGGAAGGGGTCTTTGGGTATGGAAGCACCCTCTCGCGCGCAGAAGTCCATATAAAGAGAAACAGTTGCACCAGCATGATGGCTTAAGTATCACAGAGTGATATACAAATTACGCCGGAGCAAACGAGATAGAAAACGTTTCGACTTGTAGTGGCGGTGAACTGCGACGTTCTTGAAAGAACAACTACGCTGGAAATTGAAAGTCGTACAACATCAACTGCGATGATCCATGCAAGCATAAGCATTAATGATCTATAAAAGAAGATCCGACGAAACAGAACGCGTAGACGATGAACAGCAAAGTTGTACCAAAGGGCTTTATTTCTCCCATATGTTCACTGTATCTGAACGAAAACTGAGATATACCATCAGAAGAAGACCCCAGAATCAGTCACACACGAATCCCGTAGGATATCAATACTAGTGAGAGTCGAGCCAAGTCGAGACACGGTCAATCAAATCAGCCTTCTTTCCAGAAATGGGTTCACTTTTTGTTCTCAGAAATTCCTGCATGACTTCAATTGACAGGCCGAGGGCTGCGCGGAGGAGGGAGAAAATATTTACCTTCAGTTGATCAACCCGAAGCTGGATCGAAGTGAACATCATGCCATGAAGACAAAGACCAACATTATGAGCCTACCTTTCCCATATCACCAGTTTCATATTTGCTTCGTATCTCTGTCTCATCCACCGATTGAGCCTACATACAGTAAGCTTCCAATACGCTCGATGTATACAGTGGACATACCGCCTTGCGTTTGGAGCCAGCTTTAGCCACGACCACATTTGCTGTGTTATTATTAAGTAACGCACGTTTCCACTCCTTCATCAAGGCCCCAGCACGCTAAATGGAGACAATAAGAGGCGCTTCTGGGAGATAAAGTTGTACGGCACCCACCCTGTGAATTTGTCCAATATTAGCTTCTGTCAAATCCTCAAATGAGTCGGGGTCAAACTCTTCGCGGAATGCGCTGGCTTGCAGCTGCGCGTTATGATATGCAAGTGCTGTACATGCGACAGATTAATATGTGACAAGCACACAGAAACTACTTACCGGGATTTGGATACGAATCTGGTGGATATGTTCCATTTTTGACACTCAACTTATCAATCCAGGCACGGGCCGCATCCTTCAGATCATCAGATGCTAGGGCAATGAGTAAAAATGACTCCCAGAGGTAATGCGGTGATAGTCCATACCTCGGAAAGCTTCTTGAATTGGAGCAGCACGGATATCATCTGCAAAAGGAAGCGGGATTAAATGAATACCCGGTGCGTCTGTGAAGCCATTCTCCTCAACTTGCTCTCTCTGGGAAAATGTGGTCAAACTCTGTTCATTGAAGAAGCAAAGGGTTTTTATGACTGACCTGAGGAAGTAGAGCGCAGAATACCGGCGTAGCGTTGCGCCGAACAAGGACCAGAGCCAAACCGATCTTGTTCTTTGTCAGCATGGACTTCAACAAGGCATTGAATGTTCTCCTGCTTCCAGAATATGCCTGTGGGCCGAATGTGAGAAATCAAGATCCCTTCTGTGTGATCCTTGTATCGTACCAGTTCATCAGGGTAGACAAAATAAGAGTGTTTGATATTGTCCTCGAATTTTAGCTCATTCCTGTCTTTGAAACCAAGGAGTCGTATTCCTAGTCAGAGTAATGAGACTGGTCGATCATCTAAACTCTGTAGACCGTACCAGGTTTTAGCCCTAGTGTCCTAAATGACTGAACTTCTTCTGCGGTGTAGAATGGCTACGAAAAATGAACAATAGCTTTTATGCCCATCACTGACATACCCGCTGGCCTAGTTTGGCAACCTTCACGCCGAAACCTAAGCTACTTTCTTCAACCTCACCCTCATTCCCAGTCATACTGCTTGTTTGTCCTACGCCGAAAAGAACTTTTGACTTTTCTACATCTACCTGATGTTCCTAGAAACCCAAGTCACTCATGATAGGAGTTCAAGTAGAATGCAACTGACTTCATCCACGTAAGCGGAACGTGAGATCGCAACTTCCATTCGGTCGCCTAGATCAACAAAGTACTTATAGGATCCTTTTTTCTGTTCAGCCACCAAACCGTACCTGGTTAAAAAATAGTTTAGGTTCGTTCAAGATGAGCGGTTACGCAACTCACCCTTTGACACCAATCGCAAACCCTTCTGCCAACTGAAAGGGGATACTGAAAAGTGCACGTTTGGGTGATTCATGAATTCGCATTTGGCTTAATAAATCCTCCACGCGAGATATCGAGATCGATTCGGGCAGGACAGAAGAACCACTAGCTGATTCGTTGTATTCCTCGATGTTGGTTGGCTGTAAAATGAACTAGAAAAAGTAGCATTAAATACGAGTGCTATTGGTTGTGTTGTTGGCTTACGGAATAGAATTGAGAAATGTCAAAAGGTTTGGAGTCTGTGCTGATGAAAAAAGGTTCGACTGAAACACCAGCTTGAGTAAGATCCTATTTTCGAATGTCAGCACTTCCAACTCCGAGAACCAGAGACATGATTGCCTCCAATGTTGTCCGAGCTGAGGTGACCAATTGTGTGCTTCCTGGTCCAGGGTGCGGATTATCCTCATCAGTAATGAGAAAAACGCGCTTTATCGCTGTTTTTGGAGCACTTTCTGTTCCTCAATAACCTGGGTATGAATTGAAAAACATGACAAACCCGTCGCGCAAGATCCAATTACAACTAGTAAAGACATCACCCATAGGCATCCGTTTTCCGGGCAGCGGTGGAAACGTATTTCTCAATTCATTCATGTTCTCGCGTGCGGCTTTGACAAGATTTAAGTTCAAGGGGACGAAAAAATCAGAGTCTCTCCCCACGAACCATCAAGAATTTGGATCAATTCTTGGACCTTGGGTGCACTCAGGCGAGAGATGGGTTGAAATACGAAAGTATTGCGTTTCAGTTCGGACACTTCTGTGCGGCCATTTTCTGTTCTCCTTGTCTTGAAAGTACGATATCAACGACTCTGACCCAGGATGTTTGGACGTGGGGTCTCACTGTATTGAAAAACATGATACCAATGGAGTCATTCGGACCCACAATGATCTTTCGCTTCTGTATTTGCGTTGCTGCTTCCAAAGCCTTAAACATGTGACAAATCTTGACATCCTCGTAGTCGGGATCATCGCGGAGTTCAAGCATAGATTCAGAACAGTCAATACAAAACAGGATCACATCTCTCTTTCCTTCAAAGAACTGGATCGGTGAGGAAAAGAATAGCAATAGAGAACATGTAAGCGTACAGAATCGTCTAGCAATTCCTCCTCTTCCTCATCGTCAATCTTGTTCCAGTCGTCGTAGGGAGGCATAACTAACCTTGAGAACCTGTGACAACATCTTAGTCACGATTATTACAGTCACGTCCAGCTAGAATAATGGACTTACCTCCTCTCCGTGAAATCACAAGTTTTGACAACATCGGACCCTTACCTTCGCTAGTTATCAAGAACGATCAAGATGTAGAAATTTGGACGAACACTACCTGCTATCATGAATACGACTTGTTTCTACGCCGTCTGAATGAATCCGTAGTTGGGTTTTTCCTACCGTACACTGAAAGGAGGATAAACGCAGTAAGATATATGAGTTTTTCTTTTTTAAACTAATGTATGGTGTTATCCAGTCAGTCTCTGCTATTTTGACATTCCTTGACACTCTGGAGGGCTGGATTGAGGATATCCCGCCCTTACGCAGCCCTCAGAGATTTGGAAATCTGGCTTTCCGTACATGGGGTATCCGACTAGAAGAGGTTAGCCATCTTCCTTCAGTCTTTGCTTTCCTCATCCGGTCTCTTTAGCAAGCAGATCCCTTACTTGAACAACTCTTAGGACCAGCCAAAATAATTCTTGTTCCATATATCAAGCCCTATCTTCTGACATCGTTTGGTTCTTTCACCCGAATGGATTATGGGACCGGACATGAAACGTCATTTGCGCTCTTCCTCTTATGTTTAGTGCTCGTGCGATTTTTTGAGCCCATCCCAGAGATAGAACGCCAATTAGTCTTAGTTGTCTTTGTCCGTTACCTTCATCTTTGCTGGAAGCTACAAGACGTATACAAGCTGGAGCCTGCAGGTAGTCATGGAGTTTGGGGCCTAGATGATTACTCTTTTCTTCCTTACATCTTTGGTAGTGGCGAATTGAGAGGTATGCCCTCTTATAGATTGTGACCCATTTGTTCTGAACGACTATCAGATCAAACCGTTATTCCACCATCTGCGATCCTACATCCTCCACTGCCTTCAACAAATTTGTACTTCTTAGCCATCACGCGCATTCATGATGTTAAACGAGGTCCCTTTTTCGAGCATTCTTCTCAATTATATTCCATCGCCACAGGTGTACATAGTTGGACGAAAGTTAACTCAGGTCTCTTCAAGATGTATAGAGTGGGTGATTTTTACATGCACCATTGTAGTTTTGAATTTTGGATTAGGCCGAAGTTCTGGGCAAACGTGTTGTCGTCCAGCATATCCCTTTGGGTGGACTATTAGAATGGGAGTCGACAACCTCAGAGACCAGAGTCTCTGAAAGCCGCATGATCAGTGCAAGGGGCATTGAATCTACAGACCATTCCTCCCGTTCGAATTTCTCTGGCTGTCGGACTTGGCCTACTATACCGAACACAGCCATCGATCGACCGATGCCCTTGAATACCTTAACTTTTACGCCAGTCACTCCTGTCCCAGTACATTATGCCCTCAGAGCTACCCTGAATTCTGACCCCAAACGCGATAACGCGGACGATACACAATATTAACCTCGATAATCACCTCGCACATAGTGCTGCAATTGAGGGTGGGCCGCCTTCTTGACATTCATGAGGATAGTATACACGTTTGCGCTATAATTTCCAGCAGTTGCGCCACGGCCTGGTAAATGGATTGACTCAAGAACATATCAACATATCAGGAACATGATGAGAAGTTTCAACAGCCAACGAATGCAGACATGTGGCGTAATGACTGAGGAGGATATTTACCTATTTACGTACGCACTGCCTGATTTATACATGTGACAGATTACGTTTCTGATAATGAAGGCCACAACTTGCACCCACAACCTGCACAGGTAACCACCTAATTGTACCCGAACCATGGTTGGATTCTGCATGATAAGTATTACCATAACAATCGTGTTGTGTAATGATTGCCCATTGTAATCAAAAGATTGAACATGATCAGCAATGGTAACCTGAGGCATCACCGGAGATCCTGACGAATTTGGTTCATGGTTTCGATGAAGATATTTTTGATGAAGATATTTGATCATGCCGACCTCCATCACGTGTGAAACAGTTGATCGGACTTAGGCAAATCACGTGGTACAGACACCAAATTTGAGTCTGAGTTTGAACTGAGGCTTTTCGAGACCACCCGGTTATGTACCAGTCCGTGTTGCTTGACCCAGTGACAGGATAATTTATTCTCTAATGAAATTCTCGCAGAAATGATCTACTTCAAGTCGACTTTCGCGACCTTCAAAGCGAGTGGACATCAGTGATGTCCCTCAAACATGTCGGTGTAGCTGCCGTTCGTAGCTCAGATCAGGAACCATCCGGTACCGACTGCGCCGAAGACAGGTCGAACTGAGGCTGTTGTCAACCCGGGCGAAACGATGATGAAAAGTTCCCGCGACGCAACTGATGGTGCTCGAGGCCCGAAATCAATGCAATCGAAGTACCAGGAACAATGATCGAGGTCCTGCTATTTTGGGGAAAGCATCCTCCACGCCACGGGGACAAAAACTTCAAACTATTTTGGCAAACCGATCCGATAGAATAAAAGATTGTAAGAAGAATGTTCCTCGTGCATCAGAAGTTTACCAAGAAATAGCATGAACATTTTAACCCTGGCTTCTGGCCAGTCCCACGCACAAACAAAGTTGGTCGTTATGGACAGGGACGTCGGCAAGGACGGCCGCCGTGACTCACCAAAGCCGTTAGAAAAGGGAACAAACACGGAATTATTGATGGCTCTTCTGTTTCTTCTGTTTATCTCAGATACTGTCCCGATACCATAAGGAGTTTCCATATCAGGCACGCACTTGCGCGTGGAGAATCCAGATTCGGATGCAATCCTCGGAAACAAACCGAAAACAAACCATTTCGCCTAAATAGCCGAGTCAACATCTTGACGTCAATCGATGCCGCTTTGAACCGCTCTTTACCCTGCCTCTCTTAAGATACTTAAAGGAATCCACTCCTTCCCGATTTTGATTTCCACTTCATGACTTCCGGTGTGCTGCAGGTGTGGTCCCTTCGTTCTCCCTTCCTCCCGTTCAATCCCTCTAGAATCCTTTACAGCCCATAACATTGTCCAGCCATCCCAAGTTTCGTCCTTACGCGAGTGCCAAACATCAAGTAGCCAAAGGTCGCTATATCACCAGTAACGATCCTCGCGGCTACATGTAAGCACACCTGAAGAATTCGATGAAAGCATGATGATTGATTATTGTACAGACCTGTCTATGAGTATCCCCTCAATGGTCAATGGATCATGATGGATGTAGACGATGGATATATTCTGTGGACGGGTATTTGGAAAGGTATGCCATCCGTTGCGCTCACTCGTCCAATTCTTATCTGTTATTCCAGCCCTTGGAAATTCCAAAGGTAAGGAGTTAAGAAATCACTCCTTCATTTACTAAGCAATCGTGAATCCTCCACAAGCCGATATCGTCAAGATGATAGATTCGCAGCCTGATCTTGCTCCACTCATCCGACGAGTGCGCGGAGGTTATTTGAAGATACAAGGTACATGGATGCCCTACGAAGTTGGTTTCTCAAATCGATTACATGTTAAAACTAGTGCTGATATTCTTTTACCAGGTTGCTCTGCGGCTATCTCGACGGTCAGTGCATCAAGGAGTTTGTACATCTCGGGATGTAACAATTGACTTTACGTTTCCAGGGTGGCATGGTCAATCCGCGAGGACCTTATCCCCCTCTTTGGGTGTGTCACTTTGTTCCATTCCATCTTCCTGTGTAACTAAATCTCTTTGTCCAAGACCAACATTCCCCAATACTTGCTTGTCACCAGATCAACCAGGATATGGTCAAGTCGTTTTTCCAGGTACTGGTAAAAGGCGTCCAAGAAGACCTCCGCAGCCCTCGGCTACAACTTCTCAGGCTACACCTCAGGCACCCAGGGAATCAAGCAATACCAATTGGGCGGCCCCAGCGCCACAACCTGAAACCAGTATTCCAGGCCTCTCTCATCAGGTTTCTGCTCTTGGCAGTAGTGCTAGTCTTAATCATGGGTACCATCCTCATCACCATCCAGAGCGCTATCGACACCCATCCCCAATGGCCGGTCCTCCGAACCGTACGACCTTTCGAGATCCTCAGCCCACCTCCGTTGGTCATCAATATGCCAGCTACCCTATTCTTCCCAGACCCCCAGCAAGCTCGCCAGAAAATTCGTTTGAATTAGATCGTATTATCTTGCCACCATTACGAGAAGTACCGGGCACGTATGAATCGCGCATCGTCTCGCATGCACTTCCTCCCATTTCAGCATTTGAAGATATGCGAGGCACTGGTAATAATGACTCTGCAGCAGTTTTGAGGCGATTGCGCTCTGATAATGAACCTTCGTACTCTCAGCCTCATTCACGTGCATTCGGCTATAGTACCTATGAGAAGATCTCGCCAAGAAGTAATTCTATCACTCATCATTCCTACTCGTAGGTTATCTCGCTCGGTTGCAAATATAAGCCTGCTAACACATTTCAATAAGCTCGACGGACGTATCACAACGCGACCCAAGCTCTCTCTCGGTACCTTCGAACTCCCATGAACTCTATCCTTATCATAATCATCGCCAACATCGGCAAAGAAACTCTCGTCCCCCTTCCCGTGCCTCTAGCTTGTCACGTCATTCCTATGAAGGTGATTATTCCTCAGTCAATTCAACATGTGAGCCGTCGCCAGTTTCACCTCACTCAATCGTCTCTTCCTCTTCCCATTGCCATCGAGAGGAAAATACTTGCATTATGGCACCGTTGACACTTGCTGCTGATCGCATGCATCTAGATCTGCCTGATCACACCATCCCCGTGAGCTATCCCAACCAGCCTCCTCTGCGGCCATGGTAGACATCCTACTTTTGTCTTTCATACTTCTCTTCTGATAGTATTATTGTAAATCTGAAAAGTGAATATCATTCTCCTACGTGTCATACCAAGACATTACAAGACATTAAACATTACACATTACTGTTTATGTACTGTTTATGCGTCAGATCGAATTACGAAACATAATTCCGGCCGTCGGATGTCTGACAACGGAAAAATTTCGACGGAATCGTAACAAAACGCACTCAACCAGATTTTCCAGATTTTCCACCCAAATGCCCGCACCGAGTAAGCCTTATCGGAGATTCATTTGAAGAAATTTCCGGACTTTGTCATCACCTCGAGGGACCAGGTACCCGTCATAATTAGCCTCATAACTTATTCGGCTCCGGTAATTAATTTATTATATTTTATCTGCCCTGAAAACTCTTTGCCCTCCAGAGATTCGAGAGAGATTCGATCGGATTGTTCGGGGCTGAACAAGTCGAGGGAGCTAGTTCCCTTCAGCTCTTCCTAAATACATGGCTAATCGCTTTCTGTCAATTCCCTCTTGTTACGCATCATGTGAAGCACATAATCAATATGTCACGGAGTCTGTATTCCCGATTAGGGAACGTCTTGTAAGTCTCCTCGTGTACGTGCTTTTGTCATCATACCTAAGACACCTTTTTTGAGGTATGATAACAATGGCGATTCATATTTTGATGATCACTTTTTCAGGGTTCCGACGGCGATCGGATCCAACAGGAACCCAGGGAAACGATGATGTCTCATAAATGGATATTGAATCGAGGTTTCTCGAGTCGGTAGACCTGGCTCATAATACCGCATGTCTCCCAAGGCCCCCAAAGCTGAACGTTCAATAATAATGGCCTCTGGTCCGGACACGTGAGTGTGATAATACTATCACACGCAACCCGGCAACTGCTTGGTTGGACCCCTTCCGAATCATGGTAATCTTGCCGCACAACAATCAGCTGGCTCTGAATGATCCTGCGATAACCGCGTGAACTTGCCCCTTGTCCAAGGACAATGCGAATCATTAGCAAGACACAGTCAAAGGCTTCGACGCACACCAGTTTGCCGGACAACTTGACGCCTCGTTGTTTCTTGACCTTGAAATCAGGGGACTAGTTCTTCCAGAGGAAGTAAACCGAGCGTTATTCACTGAACGCCGCGATTCAACGAGTCCAACATCCTATCATAAATCCAGATAAGTGCACGGGAATAACAACCTGTCTCCGATATATTATTTACCCATCAAACACGTCGGTCCGGTTGGCAACTGGGGCTCATGGTAGACCTAGTCACGCGGGGATGCCACCCCACCAAGCCGCGCTTATGAACGACTTTGGCTTTTATATTTTCCGTGCGGGATCTTCCAGCTTACGGGAATCCTTTGGCTCCAGTAAACCCCATCGGGTTTGGTAACCTGAAGATCTAATCTGTCGACGTCGGCAAATACTTTGGAATCTCATTATATCAAGGAATGTTGCTAATAACTAATGTCAGATGCTCTAAGCTTCTTTTGGGCTTCTTTCGACCGCCGCTCATACGGTCATATCAAGTCATTCCAAGTCTAGGTCAAGCCTGACTTCCATGTCAAATCATTTCCTTTTTGTTCATTCACGGAGTTGGTGAGAAAGGGACGATGTGTAACAACTTCGACCTTTAGGTACTAGTTATGTGACTAGCTAGCTATGTTCGGCTCAGTTAGTGCAAGAGAGGCAGGGAGACAGAGAGGGGGTAAATACATTGAACAGATTAGTGATCAGCCGTGGTCTAGGCCTTGTGGCCGTGGGCTAAAAAGAAATATACAGCTGTATAGTTCGGAGTTCTATGAGGGAAGAAAAATCCAACCGGCGGTAACAGCTACGGGTGGAAGCGTCAAAATAGACAGCAGTCAAAATTGACTGTGACATTTTATCCAGAAGTAACAATAGCCTCGCGCTTTTTCGTGAGCATCCCAAAAACCTCTCACGAAGGTCCATGACCCCGAACATACCTAACGATGTTTCTTCCCGGAGCACTAGTCCAATCGTTTCAGTGGGGAATTGAATTTCTGTCGAGTTTCTCTTCCCACTAAAAATGTCTTGGTCCCAACGGAGGTTCGCGAGAACAGGTCGACAAAAGTAGTGTTGAATCGATCAAGACAGCTGCGATCAAGTTTTACTAGGGAAGTGCCCTGATATTTGAAAATGATTAGGAAGCTAAAGAGAGGAGATGCCGATTGATGGGAGTCATTCCAGATATAATTAGCACCGGCTGATTATGGTTATTATAGATCAAGACATCCATAAATCCACCTCTGCCATCTGCTGGCGGTCACAATACACCTAAGATAAATGTCCGATAAATGTCTACCATGCAACCAAACTAAACCTATTCTTTTGTTCTCTTTGGATTTCCCAGGTATGATGGGATCACTGCAGTGGCGGGGACTCCATCAAAACTTTTGGGGTTCCTTGATCCTCAATCTCCTATCTCCCCATGCTTTGAGAACCTGAGCAAGGTGAAGCAAATAATATGGGCCATTCTCCAGGAGTGCTACACAGACCACAGGAAAATGGGCTTCAGTTCCAGGTTTATCCCATGAACCCCCCCCTCCCAACATACACTTATATGACTACTGCCCCTTCCACGAAGACTGACCACTACTATACATTGAAGAGAAATTTTCTCCGTCTTAATCCATGCATTTTTTCATAGTCAGCCCAACAAGTAGTACTCAGACAGGAAGGATCTACTCTAGGAGACTCGAAGTCATTTCTGACATTTGTAAGGAAATCGGTTGATGCTCTAGAATTCTTTGAGTGAATAATATATGTGGATGTTATGGGGCCAACCGTGATTTTACGATGAGACATGAAGGAAAAGATGTCTCTTTAATGGGGATTTACCCAGAGTGGAGGGTGTGTGCTCCAACTGAATCGTCTACGGTGCCTCCCTCCTCTCCAAGGTATAGGAACTCCTCAACGATCAGTTCTTGTCTCTACGGTCAGTTCTGGTCTTTAAGACGGGCTCTGATAGACGGACCAGATTTTTTAGAGGATATCGGTAGGATAGAAGAAAAAGGGGGGGGGGGGTCGGCCTTCTCGGGGGCGTAGCCGTGCAGCCACAGAAGGGTTCATCGCATGGGCACGAGATGTCTTGATAACTTGAGGTAGAACGTCACCCAACATATCCGTATTTAGTGTTGCAGGTAAAAGGCGTCAGGATTATTTTTCCTTTTTAATTTGAAGGAACTCCGAATGCCGTTATCCAGGGTGATGAGAGTAGTGGCTCCGTTTAGGGGTGGATTTCCTTTCAACCATCCCCCCTCCCCCCCCCTTCAACCTAATCTTTGGTCCATGCTTTGACTATGCCTTTATAGGCATAGGTGACTCACGGTTTTTGGTGTCAAGTTCGGGGTCCACCAGGCTAGCGTGACTGTTTTATTTCCATTAGCCACTCAATAGCGTGGCGGTCAAAAAAAAAGCCATTGACTGCCCGAGATGTGGAATAAGATTTCTCTCTCTCTCTCTCTCAAGAAGCAGCAGAGTGCCTGTACCAAGTTCAACACAGTGAGACCCGCCCACCATCCCAGGATTGGCCCGAATTGAAAAATACCCCACCCTCATTTTTTTTTTTTACCCGCCCCCCCCTCCTCCCCCTCTTTCAGGCTAAATTGCCGGTCTAACCCACCCGTTCTCACCAGGGCCTTTGTTTAAAAAGTCGACCACTGACCCTGTCTTGTTCTTGCAGACGTCAATTCCCCAATAACAACCCCAATAACAATAAGAAAAAGGCTTGAGGCACATGCCATTTCAAGACTTTCAAATATAGAGGGACGAAGCAACAAGACGTCATGGGTCGACTGGGGATAAACAATAAGAAAAAGGCTTAAAGCACATGTCATTTCAAGACTTTCAAATATAAGGACGAAGCAACAAGCCGTCATAGTAATAGTAATAGTTTGAAAGCACTAGTCACTGGGAAAGAAAAAAAACATTTTAAACAGTTAAAAACCAATTCGTATATCAGACTAGATATATATCTTCTTCGTTCATAGCTAGATTCTAAATCTAAAATAACTCAAAAAAGCATGTGATCACACACTAGACAGCAACCCGGATAATCATGAGACCGGAAAAACAAAAAGGAGGGGGACCCAGACAGATATAGACGCTTACCTGATCAATTTCATGAGGACGAAACCAACCGTGGACACGACCTGTGTGTGCAGTATCCCAATCATATACGAACCAGCCACTCTCGAGAATAAAATAAAAAAACTCACCGCAGTCGCGATGATACTCGCAGGGACACCATTCTTCAAAAAATCCACATTCGAGAGGTACACTTCCCCCAACTCATCCTCCTGAGTTGCCCTGAGAGAGAGAGAGAGAGAGAGAGAGAGAGAGTCAGCCCCCCAATATCAGGAAAAAAAGAGACCGACTTGAAAGGTAAGCAAGTCTCTCAAGCAACTCACGCTGTCTGATTCGGAAATCCCGATACCGGCATCCCCATTCCCGTCGAACATATAAGCGCCGTCACAAAAATGAGCAAGTTTTGCGGTTGGCCAGGCAGGTTCCTTCCAACTTCCTTAGCAACAGGAACGAGAAGAACACTCGCAATAGTATGCGAAATACACGTCGAGATGACCTGTGTGAGTGTGTGTGTGTGAGAGAGAGAGTCAAGTCTCCAGCAATGGGTTGAAGCAGAAACAGGAAATCATCATAGACATACCAGCACAATAGGAGAGAGAATCAGCACAACAGTGTATAACCTGTACCCTTCTACAACTTGACGGATAACACCGTATAAAATCTCAAGCAGACCAGACGAAGAAACTCCCTTTCCAAGAGCGATACCACCCATGGCAAGGAACACAATTGTCCATGCAAACCTTTCGAAATCATCCTGTACATCCATCAAATAGAACCAGTGAGTTGACGCTCAGGAATTTCAGGGCGAAACCACACCTACTTTTTTTAACACACCCGTAGAGAAGAACGCCAGCACAGGTATAAGCGCAATGACCCCCATATCACCCACCCACCGTTCGATGCTATGTTCAACACACCACAATCCAATGGTCACAATGCACACAAAGGTAACCCACCACTGCTCGACAGTGAATTTTTCCCTAGTCGGTCTGATACCCCTAATTTCAATCTCACCATCACCATCAGGAGAGCGTTCGGGACGGTATGAGAGCAGCAGAAGACCCCAAATGAGGACGATGGAAATGAAAGAGACAGGAAGGGCAACACCGAACCACGATCCCCATCCCATATGAGGCTCCATCTCGCCAATCGCAATAAGGTTCTGCGGCGAAGAAATAGGCGAACTTTGACCCCCGATATTCGCTGCTAGAGCAATGGCAAGCTAGGTTGTCAAAGATGTGATCAGCTCATCATCATGTCATCTTAAACAGCAGATACTGACAATGAGGCACGGCGCAAAGGCGGACTTGGGAGGAAGTGTTCGTAAAATCGGCTAAGATATCAGTAAGCCGAAAAATGTCGGCATGGAAAACTGTCAAAGATGCGCACTCGGATCAACGTGAAACACAGTGTAGGGGCTGCCACATTACTGCACAAAACGGTCAAACAAGGTCACACCAAATGAAATCGACAACACCCACCTAATCCACATACTCGCAAAGCAGGAGACAAACATGAATGCCAAAAGGACGGTCTTCGGTTTGGTACCTGCAAAGCTTAAAACGCGGGTGATAATAACCTTGTCAATGTTCGTTTTGCTCAGTGCAGAGGATATGGTGAAGCCGCCTATGAGAAGCATAATGGTTGGGTTAAACATGACAGAAAAGACATATCTGAGGAAAGAGGATCATGAGTAGCAAGTAGCAGAAACATGAGAAGGAGGGGGTCACACAGACTTTGTCGCATCTGGTGTTGACAATCGTACAGAGTCTTTTTCATCCCGGATGACACGCAGTGCGATGAGAAGCACAGGCACAATGAGGGACGTAACAAAAAGAGGTATAGCCTAAAATGAAGATACAATCTGCAGCTCGACAACACAGCTTGGATCCAACTTACCTCTGATGCCCAGAGTATCGTACAAAAGACCAATATCGCCAAGCAGTTCTTCGCTTCTTCTGCCTGGAAGATGTTCATATTTAATAGGACAACGAACGCGACGGAGGCGACGGTTCCCCAGATGAGCTTACTTGTGATTTTGAACCGACCGACCGGGGTAGGTATATTGACCAAGGGCTTTTCGGGGTCTTTGACAAGGGTAGCACCACCGAGATCCATACGGCTGCCTTCTCCCCGGCGTTCCTGCCCAATCATCTGTCTCCAGACAGTATCACGTTCCCAAGCAATATTTTCACGTTGATGAAAACGAAGCTGATGTTGGGCAGCAGTCCTGTCATTCTGTGTGACACACCTGGCGTAAAGCTCTACGAGGCGAGTGACACCATCATCAAGCTTAGTCTTGTGCTCTTGAGAGAACGGGGTGGATGTTTCAACGACATTATGGAGATACTTGTCCTTTAACTCGGAAAACGTGACTTTGTCATATTTCTTGATAATTTTACGGAAACCAGAGTAATTGATGTCGATATAGGAGCGAAGGTTGGTAAATGCAATGTAGGAGGTAGTGATACGACGTTTGAAAAGGAGTCGGGTGTCATAGGCATAGTCATTCCTCGCCGTCCAAACAGTATCGTCATCAAATGTAGCGGTGTTCAAGCTATCACGGACATTGCTGAGTCGAGCTGTGATTGCACCCATGGACCTTGGGAATGCCATAATATTTTCTTCAGGATTGCGTGCATCGTCCCCTGAGGAAACGCTCCAACGTCGCCCTTGAGCAGCGGGGCCGGATACTGAAAAAAGAAGAAGAAAATGAGGAAGATGCAACTGGAAGGGAAAGAAGTTGGGATACTCGTTCTTCTTCGAGTTCTGGCTGTGGAACTGATTTTGCGATGACGGCGCCATTCTTCTGGACTGAGAAGGATGGATATGCTCTCATCATCGTCCTCGTCATCACTCTGCTCCATATAACGATCCCCACCGTCTATACCGGCATCTTCCTGCTTCTGAATATCTTTTTCAAGCTCGGTCAGGTCTTCGCAAAGCTCCTTTTCCTGCGATTGATAGAAGAGTGTGATCTTCTTGAGCTCACGGTCGAGCAGGGGAATGAAAAGGGCGTCGGTGTCTGACACGTCGTGGCCTTGAAGGAGAGCCGCATGTTCTAGATCTCGGTGGGAAGCGTGGTTCAGCGTCTCATGGTCATGCTGTTGTTTCTCAAGCTGATATATGTATTTCTTCAAAGCATCATAGCTAGATGCGATCAATACACGCGGCACAAGTGGCTTTGAAGCAAGCTCACGCAATATACTCGTCCCACCAGTCTGATACGGCGTTGAATTTGAGGGCAGAGCTGAGACGACGGGTGATCAGTCAGGCTGGGAGAGAAATGCATGCGCACACACCTGAATTTCATCCTGTGCGGGGATGCTGGGCGAAGGATCCGAAGAGGGATGGACTCCACTTTTAAAAGGCAAAGAAAGCTAGCTTGATATAGACACGAAACGATATAAACCTATGTTATAGGTGATGTTGCCTGCACGTGAACATGATACTCGAGGTCCATTTATAGCCCTTTACCAATAGCCATATTGTAAGTAGTCTACGAGAGCACACGCATCGAAAGTCTTCCTTTGAACGCTTGGACGACAGACCATCCTGTATCTGAGCCTGATGTTCAAGATTGCAACACATGGTTTTCCCCTTTATCTGTGCCCTACCAGCACTGACGCAGCCCAAAGAAATATGATTACTGATAGAGGAGAAGCGAAACCACGGGTCCCAATTCCAGAGCAGGCTGCTCATGCTCTACATGAAGAGCAATTCGATTACCATTATCTCTAGGATGAATATGACTTGGTCTGCTACTATACTTTGAAGCTAATTGGAGTCACGTGGCTGTATTCTCTCTATTTTATCACCATGATGTTGACTCGGACTGTTGGTGCAGCGCTCAGAAACGCGGGCCTCGGTGAGCTGCAGACTCTCTTCACCACCTCCACTCACTTTCTCTGCAGCCAGAAACCACCCGATGGCGCTGCGCAACACCCTCCGCAGACGGTAAGCACCCATCCATCGTGCACGGGATGCTATCATCATCATCCACCATCAGGGCCATCCAGACAGAATCGCTCCCGCCCTCGGCCAGCGAAACCATCCTCAACCAACAACGCCTCAAGCGACCCAGCAGCCCCCATTTCACGATCTACCAGCCTCAGTTGACCTGGATCATGTCCATTGCGAATCGAGCTACCGGAGCTGCTCTCAGCGTCCGTATGTCCCTGCGTTGATGGTATCGGGTGTTGATGATTTATTCGTGTCAGTTCTGTACGGGTTCTCGATGGCCTACCTCGTCGCGCCCGGAACATTCGACAGTGCGCATGTCGTGGGGTTCGTCCAGGGACTCCCAGATGGCGTGAAATATCTCGGCAAGACCGTCCTTGCCTTCCCTTTCACGTTCCATTCGTTCAATGGGCTCAGGCACCTCGCTTGGGACGCCGTGAAATGTGCGTAAACAGGCTGGGCTCGAGAGCTAGATGCTGACGATGTGGCAGTTGTGAACGTCAAGGCATGCTATCTGACAGGATACGCTGTTCTCGGCGCCACAGCGGTCTCGACAACCGTCCTCGCGTACTTTTACTAGAAACATAGTACTTTTCTTAATGCATTAGTTTTGAGTCACGAGACAGTACACGTTGTAACTTGCTTCAGCGAGCCATGGCCTCTGACGGCGACGACGCGTCCGTGCTCACCAGACTCGACGCCGCCGCAGCACCCCTTGCAAAGTTCGATGCCTTCCCAAAGGTCCCTTCTGCCTACAAAGCCCGCTCAGAAGGCCGGGGCTTCGTCACCCTTTTTCTCATGCTGGTCGTGTTCATGTTCATGCTCAACGATATTGGAGAGTATATCTGGGGATGGCCCGAGTACCGATTCAGCGTCGACAGGGACAACTCTCCGTACATGCTGATTAATCTGGACATGGTTGTCAACATGCCTTGTCGGTGTGAGTCGTTCGACTCGCAGTGGAAAACTGATACTCATTGGCTAGATCTGAGCGTCGACGTGAGAGACGTCGTGGGCGACAGGCTTTTGCTCAGCGGTCAAGTGCATCGTGATGGCGTGAGTGAACGAGTTCAGAGCTAGACATGCTTATGGACTTGTGTGTTCTCCAGACCGACTTTGATGCTTCGCAAGCATCGGCGCTCAAGTGAGTGCCGCAACCATTGTGCTCTGCTTGGGGGGTTAATTCGCATAGAGAGCACTCAAAGGCGCTGTCGGCTTCACAGGTCGTTTCTCAGTCGCGAAGATCGCGTGGTCTTTTTGACACACTTCTGCGCCGGAATCCTGAACTGAAATTCAAGCCGACGTATCATTATCAGGAGGACGGTAAGGCCTGCAGAGTTTATGGTACTCTGGCTGTCAAACGAGTCACTGGTATGGTTCAAGTACAGAGAGACGGACGGGAAACTAATCTGCCTAGCCAACCTCCATATCACAACGCTTGGTCACGGATACAACAGCTACGAGCACGTCGACCATACCAGTGTGTCTGCATCTCTCCATGATACCCATCCCATCTGAGTCAAAAACAGAAATGAATCTTTCCCATGTTATCACCGAATTCTCTTTCGGACCCTATTTCCCTGATATCACTCAGCCACTGGACGACTCGTTTGAAATGACACAAGAACGTAGGTCTCGACAGCCCTGTATCAATTTAACCACTGACCTCGGTATCAGATTTCACCGCCTTTCAATACTACCTCCATGTTGTTCCGACGACATATATTGCGCCTCGCAGTCGCCCTCTTCAAACGAACCAGTACAGTGTCACGCACTACACGCGTACGTTCCAACACGGTCAAGGAACACCTGGGATCTTCTTCAAGTTCGATCTTGATCCTATGAGTATCACAATTCACCAGAAAACGACGTCGTTTATTCAACTCGCGATTCGGTAAACCCTCCGTATTTTTTTTTTCACAATGCCCTTTTCTTACGCTCGTGTACCAGTTGTGTCGGTGTGATTGGGGGCGTTTTCGTTTGCATGGGCTATGCCATCCGCATCACCACACGCGCGGTCGAGGTCGTTTCGGGGGCAGATCAAACGCCGGGTATTGTTGCCGCTGAATCGTCTGGGGTCAAGGTCGGTTTGCGCTCGAAATGGGGAGGTGGTGAACTTCGTGCAAGACCTCAATCGGGTAGGATGGTGAGGCAAGGGAACGGATGGGTGCTTGAGGGTGGTGGTGGTAGCCATAATGGATCGCCTGCGTATGGAGGTGGAGGGAGTTTTGCGAATACGCCTGTTTCTGCCTCGTTTGTGTCGCCGGCAGTGCCTTCGCCGTATCTATCCTCGCCTTTGACAGGCCCAGCTACTCCGCCTTTACCTCTGCCACCTGGCCCGCCAGGGCAAGCAACGGGCCTCGGGTTGTCGCCGTCGCCGTTTCACGCTGTGCCTGATGCGCCAGTTAATGGACACACACCTATGCGGCCTCCCCCGTCCAGGGTGTTGCAAGTGAATGGTGGTGAAGATGGAACAGGAGGTCCATCCCAGCAACAACAGGGACCGGTGAGAGGAAAAAAGGATGATTAAACAGTTTATTTTGTCTATGACTACACTCGAAAGAAATTTATTT
>Ga0153986_1000143_pt1 | contig 22600 bp, 31 predicted proteins | sample TSGA070MetaG_FD_104724 | JGI IMG/M metagenome (GOLD analysis project Ga0153986, IMG submission 104724) | Attine ant fungus gardens microbial communities from Georgia, USA - TSGA070 MetaG | ecosystem: Host-associated > Fungi > Mycelium > Unclassified | place: USA: Georgia, Alexander Wildlife... | reverse complement strand
CAATACTAACTTCCCGTCGGCTGTCCGTTTCTCAGCACTTCCATTGAGGAGGTAAGTTAATCCTTGCATCATTTCATCGCTACGGTCAGAAAGGTATTTAATGAGTGACGTTTTCTTCATCTTTGCTTGCGTAATAGCACCAGGTTTCATGATACCAGCACTTGGAGGACCAGGGTCAGCATGTAACGGTCCAGGAAAGACCACTAGTGAATCTAGAGCTGACTCCGGCACTAGCTTCTTCCAGCTTTGCACCTGAACGTTGGCAGAGACTCGCGGAGACAACGTAGCGTCAAACCCCATATTCACAGAGCTCGTGTGGTTGAAACAAGTAACAATTTTGCCACCAAATCCGAAACTGATCACTGGCACACGAATCGAGGTGCGTCCCAGAGGATCATTGGCTCCCACGAGTGAAGGGGAGGGAGCATAAGGGGTGATTGTGGGTTTGATGATCATTTCTGCGGGAGGTTGGGAAGTCCCTACGGAAGGCGGGTATTGTGTTTGTCGGAAGTCCCCAGATAAGGGCACAGGTTTGATCTTCGGGTGGAAAGGAATATATTGATCTTCGGCCGTTGACACAAATCCCTGAGGCAATGCAGCAGGAGTGTAAGGTGATTCAGATACAGGCGGTAGGTGATTGCTTTTAGCATAATGTTGACCATTGTCTGATGAGCGACTGGAGAAAGAACTCGGGGAGTCAGTTCTCTCACTTTCGTAAACGTTATTGACTTTTGAGCCTCGGGGCGCGTAGCGGTCATGCCAAATGCTGGAAGATGAGTCTGGAGAACTGATCACATCAGCGGAATTCATAGAAGCTGACTTTGTACGAAGAGGAGAACCCCGTGGAGGGGGCACATATGGGTTCACAACGCTTATGCCTGGTGAGGTAGTTTTTGACCTTGGAATAAATTCACGTGCAAGAGATTCTCTGCGGAGATCTGGGGAAGCACGAGATCCACTATGCGAAACCACATGAACTGGGGATGAGGGAGGTCGGGGACTCTGCCGCGGGCTCGAGACGCGCCCCGAATCTATATTTGTTCTAGGAGGAGAGGTTGCTCTGAAAGATTGTTGCAGACTCGATGAAGGTGGTACGCCAGGTGACCGTAGTTTCGTTGATTCGTGTAGCGGATTAATTGTGGATGGAGAAGCCGTGTGAGAGCGGACTGACTGGATTTCAGTTGGTTCCTCTACCATTAGTCTTGGTCCTGGTTCTGAGAAATTCTCTAATTTTGTTCCATGAAAGAAATTCAAGCCGGGCTCATCTGCGAAGGCATTTTTCTTGCCATACTTGATATCATTTGTGAAAGGAACCTCTCCTTCATTCTGCAATCTAGTCGACTCGGAAGATATTGCCAACGCTGAAGGAGCGCCAGTGGGATGGGTAGCGGAAGCATAGGGTGAAGGTACAACAGAGGCAGTGCCCTGCGTCAAGGTATAATTCTGAACCGAAGGCAGTATATAAGCAGAGGTATTGTCGTGTAATTTCGAGGGAGGCGGAGGAGGATGAGAAACCGTTGGTGGTGAGGTAGGAATGGATGGAGCCGGGACACGAGATGGAGGCGGAGGCGGTGTGAGAGGTGGAGAAGTAGTCGGCTGATATGGGGCATAAGCAGAGTGAGGGGGGGCATTATGTCCCTGTCCGTACTTGACTGGGCCTGGAACGTTCCGCCGACTATAGGATACTGCAGGAAATGGTGGATCATATGCATTGGATACCTTGGGCCTAGGAACTTGCGTTGTCATCGGTGCAGATGGTACAGGCACCGTAACAGCTGAGATGTGGGGAGCATGCAAGGGCACCTGTGGAATGTCATTGCGTTGTTGCACTGTTGCGACTGTCTTGTTATTCGACATCGGGGTATAAAGGTCATATGAGGTGTGGGTAGACTGATTCAGATGTTGATGAGCATATGAATCCACTACATGGCGGTTATCATATGTAGATGCTTGGCTCCCAGTATAAGAGAACATATTTGCAGTTTTGGGGGCAGAAGGCTGGCGCATAGACGAAGAAACGTAGGCATTGTTTTGAGGAAACACATATGGGTCATGAGTGGCATCATAAGAAATGTCGTCTGCAGGGAACTTGAGATATCAGAGTTAATATGAAGGAAAAATTTTACTTGATGTGCCTGCACCTGCACCGTAGTTCATTTGATTCCCATTCCCATTCCAGTGTTGGTAACTACTGTATGTCCCATGGGGTGCGCTTTCATTGTGTGTTGGGACGTAAGTACAATTCTCGACAACAGGAGGCTGGTTTGTTTCTGAGAACTCGTTGGTTGGTGCCCGCTGCTCTGGAACATTGTAGAAAGCATCTGTGGTACCAGGCTTATCGGCACTGGCTCCACCGAAAAGGTCGTCGGATGCTTGTTGGCTGGATTCTGTTCCGAGTGCTGTAAACAGATCTGACGGTGAGTCTGCAGTACCAAAGAGCGAGGCAGCTGCCTCTGTATCGCTCATAGCGTCAAAGACGAGACGCGGTGTGAAACGAAGAGAAAGAAACTGGTTCGAAATTGACTTCACCAGATTTACCAGACCTACTCACGGCTTGTATGCCCGTTTTGGGAGTTCGACACGTCACGGTGATTGGCCAAAAAATCGTATCCCAGTGTTTGCAGTTCTGGCACCTCTGGGTATCACAGAACTGCGAGACAGAACAAACGTGACTCCTTTTTTGCGGAGACTCGAATTGCAGCAAGAGATACCGGCGAAAAATGACGCAAATAATGTATGATTTATTACAGACGTTAACTTGTAAACCAAGTTCGACTTAGATAGGGTAGGAATAAATGACGCAGGCTTTTCAGACTACAGATGAATGGGAGATGTGGGACCATATCAGATTCCGTTGGTACTATAGCTGTCACTGAATAGGCGTCTTTCGACTACGAAAAGATGTAAATACAATGACATCCACTTCGTCAAGTCGCCACTTACTAGCGATGATATGCTTGGGTTCGATCTTTGGTTTTGGCTCGCACTTGATGGCCATGAGATGTAATCTGACACGGGCATGCAGGAGTTCTCGCTGGTCCCCTTGAACTTGATCGAGCGCTGTTTGAATAACATAATCTTCAAGTGGAAGTTAGACGAGGGCAAAAAATTCAGGTCTGTACTCACTGCCATATGCATCCACCATCATAGCATGAACAGAATCACTACCATATCCATTATCCAGGACTTCAGAAATTATTTTTTGCTTCGTGTCGTGATCTGCATATACTAGTATCTTCTCTACAACATTTGAGGCGAACTTATGGCGGGACATCTTAAGAACAAGTCCCTGGATCTGGGCGGCGATGATTACGCAGTCATGCGGTTGGCCGTGCTGTAAGATATATTGAACAACATAGTTCTGAATTGGTTGTCAGTATGTAAACGGTACAACGTAAATCAGACTAACCCCAAATTGATCTTGCATCAGGTTGTTGGCAATGCCGTGTAACTCATCTATTACACCACGGCAATAATCATTAGGCAGATATTCTAAGCATCGTTGCAAGACACGACAGCCATACTGATGCACAGCAAGTTGAGGAGCAGCGTTGCGGAAGGTCCTCAAAAAAGAAAGACACTCTGGTGGCACTGCCATGACAAATTTTTGGATCACCTGCAAGAACATCATTTAGACCAGGCTGATAAACCATCAACGCTAGTCTATCTTACGTGGTTACCATTTGTGTCTTTGACCACTGTCAACACATAAGGTTCTATCATGCAAACAAGCCGACTTTGTTGCTCCACTGTGCAGAGCTCAATTACCTGCCATCAGATACAAATCAGTCGTGCCCATAAGATCAAAGGAGACTCGCCACTTTTTGAACAACTCGACAACCATAAACATTGAGTGACAGATCAACAATTGCATTTTCAACAATTGACACTAAACCAGCTCGATGGTCCTGTGTGCCAAAATCCATTAATTTCTGGATAACCTAAGAAAGTAGTCAATGAATGTCCCCGGAAATGGCCTAAGCCTTACATAGTTGCCAAAAACATTCTGCATGAGCCTCAGGGCACATGCTGGGATGATCTCGTCGTATACAGCTCGAATTGATTCGATGCCTGCATTTTCCAGTTTGGTCTGTATGAACCGTGAACCATACTGATCTGTGCTAAATTCAAATATGTGTCCAGTGATATCCTAGGGGGTTGAGGTCGGGAAAAGGAGTCAAGTGGAAAGTCAACATACAATCAGCTCTAATTTTCGAGACTTCCGAGTTCGAAGTTCTTCCAGGAGATTGCTTCGGACCACCGGTGCGAGACGGAGGTTATTAAGATGGGTTGATATACCACTTGAATAGATCGGAGCGAACTGGCGAAGGGGAAATGTTGTGAAGGGAACTAGATGACCGCCAAATTTACCAATGCGGGATGGGATATTTGGTGCCATGGGGGGCAACATGGAAGTGGACAAACTTGTCGGGTACTAACAGGATTAGACAATATGCTTTCATTCATTGAGATGACTCACCTGAACATCTATTTTATCGACGACAGAAAGGCTACCAGGCTGAATGATCTGAGACGTCGCATGGGGGGAGGTACCTGTGGGCCCATACGTAGCTTGACTTCGGTAAATATACTGAGGTGCAGGACGCCTTGCATTGGCAGGAAAATCATACACAAATCCTGATTGACAGTAGGAATCCAAAGGAGAGATATTGGGGTAGATCAAAGCCGGCGAACCACTCATTCCGGTTGGAGATGAATATGCGGGAGGATCTGAATTAGGGCGGTAGGGATCATAACTGAATGGGTTATCGAAAACGGTATCGCGAGAATTCTGATAGGCAGAAGTACAGTCCAATTGGGGAAAAGACGAGTAAATCATTTGGTCTGACGGTGGAAAATCTCGCGATAGGTTGAGTGCAGCTTGTCCCCGGAGATCGTCTTCAACCACCATACTCCTCATGGCTGAGCTAAGCTCATCTACGTTAGGACATCGTTGTGGAACCCGAAGCACGTTGAAATTAGTCGTGACAGGAGACTTCTGGTGGCCTGCATAAGGCCGAGTTGGCGAGTTTGAAGACACTAAACCTGCAACACATGATCAGAAGAATGAAGAGATAACAGTTTCGCTTGTTGATTTTCCCTGACCGTTTTTCAAAACCAAGTTTTTCTCCTGGAAAGATGGTCAGCTTCCTCATGAAGCACCAACTGCACCTTGACTTACACTTCGAGGAATCGATAATGATCCATCCTGACCTACGAGTGGTTGCCTCTTACTTACAAAATTCTACCAATAAATCCAAAGTCAGGACCAAAGAAAAAATCCATAATCTGAGATACCGTGCACCTCATCCCAGCTTCTGCTAGTTGTTGGTCTGGACGGGGTCCAGTGAACCAGACTCCCGCGTTGCTTGGCGTCGCTCCGAGGCGGAGAAATTTCACGTGTGCTAGCCACTGACGATCCAGGGGTGCTCCTCGGATGGGTATTTCCCAAAGCCTGATACTTCACGCAACGTCAGCTAGATTCAATGTTCTACTAGCGTCATGGATATTGACCTGCCAGCCCGAATTGAAATTTTGCAGCCCACTGGGATTACCAGTAACAATGTAAGATCCTCCACCATTAATTAATCGCTGAGACTGTGTCCAGAGAATCCTATTCAGTAACTTCCCTTGTTAGTGGGGACCGAGTTCTTACATGAGTAGGCGAACGAGAGGGTGAATGGCTACGGGAATGCACAGCTGACATTGTGCGCAATAATTTTTAAGCTAATCAGATGAAGGTCAGAAAAAGTCGACTGATTTTTTACACTCACGAAACAAAAAATATATGGAACGAAGGAATTACTTTCTGAAGTGAATAGGTCAGGTCAGAGAATGGAGATGAGAAAGTTGTCATGCGGTATGCGTGAAACATGCTCACATAGTTGGTGGTAAACTCCCAGACAACAAAGGCCTGAGCAAGGTGGAAGGTATGGGAGGAGCACAAAACGCGAATGAGGCATCGGCGGCAAAAACAGAGAGAAGTCAGGACCCTTAGCGTAAGTAGTCACTCTAGAGTCTCCATTCATGTAAGCAAGGTGTCTGCCGGAAATAAATTAGCACAATAAAGGGATTTTCGAGAAAAAATTACACACCGCGTTTCAACCCAATCAAATATGCTAATGCACATCTAATTCAGATCCTGATCTATTTTCAGGTCCCCGTTAAGTCTGGCAGACAAATACAACCAAATGGCTGCTTCTAGCCATTGGAGAGCTTCAGAAGTGGCCGGAAACGTACACGTCTCCGGGACCGGCCGCCCCACATAGCGCATCAAATGACATGATAAGACCCTTGACGGTGCTGTTGTCAGGTAATTCTCACACCTGCCCCTCCTGTACTACTCGAAGTGGTCTACAATGCCCATGAGTGTATTTAAATGAAGATTCTATCTAAAACTGAGTGCAATTTGTGGTCTAACTTTATCCCCCGGTCAACCAGCCACTCCGGCTAACATCCCTTAAATAGTAAGACATAAGTTGGGGCCTCATTTGGGTAATACGTGTTAATACATTCATTTACCATGATCGAGATTTCTTGCTACATAGAGTTCGTGAACACTGAACTATTTGTCAATAAAGCATCAATGTTAAGGAAGCCTGTCCATCACGTGGAAATTAACTATTTGCATGGATGGCTCATGTTTGAGTTTGATAAGCATCTACATCTACTTCGTCTCCGTGAGGTCCCTATGAGGTCTGTACTCTTGGAGAGCAAGCCATGTACATGAATTGTCAATGCATTCTGGGAGTAAATATGCTATGTGAGATACAAACGATTTATGCGAGAAAAGCAGAGAATTAAAAATGATAATCTATTCAGTTTATCGTGGATTGAAGAACCAGGATGCCCGTTTGGCTGAAAGAATTAGTTCTGTTACAACCTAGCCGTAAACGAGCAAATGAAGAGAGATTGCTTACAGCTAGCACTGGACCCAAATAAATCAATACGTAACCACCAATTCCGTTAGAGTCAGATTATGTCAAGTGAGAACATAGAGCTCACCCAGCTTCTTCATTCTGCACACGGGCCAGAGGATTTAGGATTGGTGGAGCACCAGTGGGAGCTGTTGTGTAAGGCGGTGCAGCTCCGCCACCACCTCTCAATGGCTTCGCAATCCGCCCAAAACTCAGCGGCGAAGCTGTTGGTGCCTTTTGGGCTACACAATTTTTCAGACTTGCTCGGACTAGGAAATGGTAAACTCAACCTCGAGCCTGATCCAGTCGCTCTTTGACCGCTTGGAGTTGTGCCTCAAATTTCTGGTTCTGAGCCGACAGGCGGCGATCTGCATCTTGAAGGAGAGCCTCCAGATTTTGAATGCGTTCATTCCGGGCCAAGAGCTTGCGTTCTGCAATTCCAGCCTCTTTCTTGAGCATGGAGTTCTGGTCTACCAACTATCATGAAAACAGATAAGTATACTTGTCGAAGGACAGCTGCTACATACTTGTTTCTGGACAAGAGTGAGCTGTTCGAGGTTGCGCTCTAGAAAAGCCATTTTCTTCTGCTGGGCCTTGCTGTTGCTATTACGAATGACATTATTGTATTGCTCCTTGATCTCGTCTAGCTGAATCTCTAGTTCTACGACCTGTATCATGTCATAGTCGATCAGAGTCGGCTAATAGCTGACAGAGGCACTGACCTTCTCACAGCGATTCTGTAAATCGCGCATAAGTGATTTCTTGACACCATCAAACTCCGCGAGCTGGACATTGATTGCCTTCCTCGTTCGTTCCAGATCTTGTGCACTCTCGGCGAGATTTTTGCCACCCTCAATACCAGCGGATGTAACGGCGAAGGCGCGCTGTTTGATCCTTGATTCAAGTGGACTCAGGCTAATTTTTGAGGCGTACCTTTAGCTCATCATTAACGCTCTTGAGACTGTCAATTGTACCGTTGAGTGCCCTCATCTCATTGGCCCTCATCTCAAGTTGTTGCTTGAGATCAACAGCTTCACTTATATGAGCATCCTTTTTGGCAGCATATTGAGCTTCAAGCTTGTTCTGTTGGTACAAACAAAACACTTTATCTAGATAAAGATGAAGTCGTGTAATACACACCTTAAAGTCTTGCATGGACTCTGCATCTTCAGATTCTTCGTCATGGATCGTCTTCTCTACAGAAGTGGACGATCAGCCGGGCTCTGATCGACCTATAACATTCAAGACTCGCCTAGCAACTCTTCGTAATCTGCCTCTAGTTGGGTGACCCGAGCATTTAGCTCATCTCTTCGCCTTACAGCCATCTCGGTCTCTTGTTGACTTTGGCGAAGTCTATCAAAAGTCTCTCTGAGGACTGTCTGATTCTCCGCAAGCTGCCTACGAACGGCGATCAGATCGTCAGAGGACAATGTTTCAGCTGTTTCATTATTCATGTTATCAAGCTTTATAAGAAGCTGTCGCAACTGCTCGTCCTTCTCGGAGAAAGCGCCTTGCTGCTCAAAATCAGACCCCATGATAAAGTCACCAAAAATCTATGCTTACAGTATCAAATTTCGCCATCATCATCGCCATTTTCTCCTGTTTACGCTTCTCCTTGTCGTCCGCTGAAGCATCCTTTTGCGCTGATTTTAAATCCGCAATCTGTTTCTTGAGAGCATCGAGCTCAGCAGTTGCATCATTATTCTGTTCACGCAGTGTTTCAATGGTGATAGTGCCTTCTTTTGCTTCATAATCAAGGCGCTCGACTTGCAGTCGGAGTTCATTGAGCTTCGTGGACATCTGCTTGTTTTCCTGTTGCCCATATCAATTTTTGTATCCTGCACTCGCTAATGAGAAGGAAGCAATACCTGGCTGACAGACGTCTCTTGTTCCTTTAAGAACGCAAGTTCCTCTTTGAGTTCCTTGACTAATTTGTGAGCTGCTGTCAGGGCACTCTCCTTCTCTGCCAAAATATCGCTGAGCTCGTTCTCCCTCCTTAAGAATTCCTCTCGCTCATCCTTTTCGAGAGCAACAACTGTTGGTGTCTGAGGTCGACTATCCAGATCTCTTAAACCCTCGATAACTGGGTTGACCGGCGTCATGCTGCGAGAACTAGGTATCGATGCAGAAGGCGTGGGTGACGTTGGTGCCTTTTTTGGTGGAACTGTGCCGCCCTTTCCAATGAGAATCCATCCGCTTTCTTCGACATGGCCACCAGAGCGCCAGATAGTAAGTTCCGCTTCTAAACTCAAAATGTGTTTCTGGTACGTTGAGTTGGCTAATTGAGCCTTCTGGAGAAGGCCCTTGAGCTCGAGAGGAGATAATTCAGCGTTGACGCGGGCAGAGTTCTTGATGGATTTAGCACGGATGCCGAACCGGAGGGTGGACAATGTTTCAGCTTCATTGTAAGACGAGGGTGAGCAATTGATGATAAGAGTTGTTCGGGAATTTCCACCAAGCGATTCTTGGAGAATACGAGTCAATTTGGAGTCACGATAAGGTATATGCTTGGCCTGGGAATAGTCATATCATCAGCAATCAAGCACGGATAAATTTTTCTAGAACTGACTGACTTTTTCTGTCAATGCATTGATGACCATGCCCAAAGCAGAGAGTGATTTGTTAATCTTTTTAGCTTCCTCCAGGGTCTGTCCTGAAGCACCAGTTTTCCCAACCTTTTCCGAACCTGCGAGGTCAACGAGGTACAAGTTGCCTGTTTTCTGTGCTCCAGTTTCCGTATTACGTTGTTGTATGGTAATCAGAAATATTGAGTGGGACCGTGAAGATTCGGCGTTCATGTCTATTGAGGTTCCTTCGGAGACTGCGCAAGCTCTTCAGATAGAGATACTTACTCGTTGATGTTACTACCCGTGCTGCGCCGCCAGTTCTCATGATCTCATACACCTCCCTTGCACTGCTTACATAGTAATCCGACAAACCCTTGACGTAGACACCTCGCGACTTTTCCTCGTGCACCTGCAGATTATCGTTCTGGGCTGCAGATACGTTACATCAACGCAAGACGGCAGAAAGGTCAACACCGACGTGAAAGTAAGTCACGGATCTTCTCTAGATAAATTTCCATGTATGACACTTTGACAAGGTATTCAAGGTGAGGGTCGCTCTCTACAATCGATTGGAAGATTTGTTCAGTGATCCGGGGTACAATTCCTTTCAGCTCATCCGAGTCTATATCAGCCCCCTGTGATTTAGGGTTAACGTTTTTTTGGGATTATTTCGAAGGTAAGGACACACCATCATGGTAAAGGTCTTTCCACTTCCGGTTTGACCATATGCGAAAACTGTCCCATTGTATCCATCAAGAACATCTAGCAGAACACGAACGTGGTTGAGTTCATTGATGGTCGGGAAGGTAGGGCAGAGTGTGACTGAATGAGCAAGGCGAAGACGACGCAAAGACTAAGGTTAGATTACCTTTAACGATGCTACATTCGAGGATCAGAAATCGAAATACATTTACAACCAAACGACTAACTCTTTAACACCGTATTCAAAAATTTCATGCTGTTTAGTTCCCATCGGGAACACCCTGTCGAACGTGAACCCATCCTTCTCTGGCCCAGTGCTGACCTGGGCAGATTTCACCTGTACCGTCTGGAGGTTGTCACTGAAGGCGACCACAACTTCGCCGCCTTCCCGAGTTTCGATGGCATTTACGGGACGGAATCTATGCTCTTAGAAATTAAACTGGGGAAGCATGCATTGCATCGAACAAGCTCACCGACAAACTACTTTTACATTGGTCGAGCCCGTCATAGCGACGGCACCAGGGAAAGGATATTTAACAATGCGTCAGATGGCTGATCTTTAGTACTGAATATCAGAAGGAAGAAGACGCGGTGTAACAGAATGAGATGTTGTAAAGTGACGACTGCCTATGTTTGCTAGTGTTACCTTTATCATCACTAACTATGTTGTAGAGGTTGCAGAGTCGTACTAAATAAGTAAATATGATACAAAAATCTACAGAACATTGCCAAACACTAGAACTAAGAGATTTCACTCATCATCACTTTCATAGGCAGGAGCTCGAGTAACACCGCGGCTTGTTGATGCGACAGAGCGACGAGGAGGTTCCTCACGTTGTGCAGCATCTGCAGCATCTATCCACTCGGAGTATATATCAATGGGTTCAGTCAAGTCTAAATCAAGCGGGTCAGCTGAAGAATGACTGACTCGGGTTTGGTGGAAAAAGTAATAAGCACTTACGATTAACTTTACTTTGGTATCGTTGGTCACAAACACGGCACACTAGGTTTGCTACACCTTCCTTTCGATCCATGCGCACAGTGACAGATTTTTCATGATGACAGAATAGACAGGTAAAACTGGTTTCTTTCCAGAGATAAGTATTGAGGTACACTCGCCAATAAAAACTCACCGAGGCTTGCTTTCTGGCGCACCAATGCCGGTTTTCTGGAAGACTTTTTGCGCTTGCCCATAGAGATAAAGGAGAGATAAAGGACGACTGTTTCTTGGGGGATGCATGTGACTCTCTGCATGTGACTCATGTAGTCAGGGCGTAGTCACGTGAGTCGTCGCGTTGACTGTTGCAACAGGAAGAATTAGTACTTCCAAGTTTCAATGACCTCAAAAAGACCGGCTGTCAGGCAAAAAACGGGAATTGCAATACCAGCAACGCAGGCTTTACGCACTAGACAACTCATCAGGGCTCCACCACCCTCCGAACCCAGTCCCAGGGACAACCCCAGCACACAATCCCTGAAAATAACAGAATCGTCTGGATCAAGTATTCAAGTGGTCATTCGATGTCGTCGTAGGTCCGACCGCGAAATTCAAGAGAACTCTCCTATAATAGTATCTTCAAACGGAGCAAAGAGCAAAGAGATCTCCGTTGAGACTGGAGCACCTCAATCAAGTTTGGGAATCGTGACCTTGCCACCTTTGCGCACCTATCCATTTGATCTTGTCTTTGGTCCGGAAGCAGATCAGGCTATGGTTTATCACAATGTTGTTAGTCCGATGCTTGAAGAGGTACTCATGGGCTATAACTGCACGCTATTTGCGTACGGACAGACTGGCACTGGGAAAACGTATGTTTACTGAATAGTTCTAATCCTGATTTTTATATCCATCTTAGGTACACTATGCATGGAGACCTGAAGTTAACCCCTATGGGTAATCCCTCACCAGACGCAGGGATGATTCCCAGGGTCCTCTTTCGCCTATTCCACTCCCTTGAAACTTCGAAGGCTGACTACAGTGTCAAGATATCCTATATCGAACTCTACAACGAAGAATTACGGGATTTACTTGCATCAGATTTCTCTCCGCCGACTAGTTCAACCCAGCCCATGGGCATTAGTGGCAAGGAGAAGGCTGCAGAACTCAAAATATTCGATGATGCAGGGAAAAAGGGCGTCTTTATTCAGGGCTTGGAAGAAACGGCAGTCAAAGACTGCAAGGATGCTTTGGCTCTCTTGAACAAAGGTAGCGAGCGACGACAAATCGCTGCTACCCGATTCAACGATCACTCAAGTCGCTCACACTCAATCTTTTCCATCACTGTTCATGTTAAGGAGACCTCCAATATCGGAGATGATCTGCTCAAAGTTGGCAAGATGAACCTCGTTGATCTTGCAGGTTCTGAAAACATCGGGCGATCAGGCGCCGAAAACAAGAGAGCTCGGGAAGCTGGGATGATTAATCAGAGCCTTCTGACTCTTGGGCGTGTCATTAATGCTCTAGTTGACAACTCAGCTCATGTACCGTATCGGTAGGACGTTCAACCTCACATCAAGCGCACATACTTACATCCTACAGTGAATCCAAACTGACACGCCTTCTTCAAGATTCACTCGGCGGTCGAACCAAAACCTGCATCATTGCAACAATATCTCCAGCGCGCTCGAACATGGAGGAAACTCTCTCAACTTTGGACTACGCGCTTCGTGCCAAATCCATCCGTAACAAACCCGAAGTGAATCAGCGTATGACTCGGAACGGCCTCCTCAAAGAATATATCGCCGAGATTGAGCGGCTCAAGCATGATCTCCTTGCAGCACGAGAGAAAAATGGGATCTTCTTTTCGGAGGAAAGCTGGAACGAGCTGAACGCTGAGCAGGAACTCAGGCAGACAGAGTTACAAGAGGCCAAGAGGCAGATTGAAATTGTTGAAGGCCAGTTGAGGGCAGTAAGAGAAGAATTTGAGCAGAGCATTGGACTCCTGATGAAACGAGACGAGGAACTGAAGGCCACGAAAAGCAAGCTGGAGAGGGCTACAGTGGCACTCAATCACACCGAAGGACAGTTGTCAGAGACCAGGGCCGCGCTAGATGACGAGGTTGTGGTATGCCAGGCACACAAAAACACGGAGGTAGGGCTGAATTTGGTGGCCGAAGGATTGAAGAATATCGCAGCAGAGAGCTTACGTGATATTAGTGGGCTTTTCAGGAAGCTGGGTCTGTATGAGCCTACGTTTCTTATTGCCAATTGACGAAGAGTTGTTCATCTTTTCTAGAGAGAAAATCCGGCGTTTTCGAATCTAACACCAGCGTCATTACTGAATGCGGGGAGACACTATCATCTCTGACGAACCGCCTTTCTCAGAAGCTTGACGAACTCTCCCGATGCACGGTAGAAATTACGACTCAACTCCAGGCCGTGGCGAAGGAAGTTGGAGAAACCGAGATTGAAAAACTGTCGACGCATTCTCAGGTCATTGTCGAACAACTATCCCATGTTCAAATCACTCTCCAAACAATCCAACGCCACAACACGACGGAATCGGAGGCTCTTGAAGTAATTCACGATGCCCTAGCTGGCATGCAAACAACATTCAAGAGCGAGTTCGTCTCGTGGGGTACTAATCTCATGTCAAACAGTTCTTTGATATGCGATGAGCTCGAAGGGACAAGCCAGAGCGGGACAGTGGCAGTAGAAAAGGCACTCAACGACGTTCATTCCGTCCTGGAATTTGTCCTGCAAGAAATTCAAGGATACTTCCAAGACGGATTGACTTCCTTAGAGCTAACACGACAACTGACAAATGAAGCCGCACAAACCGAAATCGTGCGCCTTCGAGAACAGAATGAAACCCTTATTAAAATGCTCAAAAGTGAAAAAGCCAAAGCAGATAGGGCCAAGGGGGTGTTGTTGCACAACATGTCGGAGATGTTAGATGGGTTCATGAATGAGCATCATTCACGATTGGAAGTAAACATGAATGATCTACGGGATCAGAATCTTGAAGCACAAAACGTGTTAGAGTTGTATTTGGAACAGCACAACCAGGTGATTAGACAGATGACTGACGCTGGGACCTCTACCGAGACAAATCTCCGTGGCCAGGGTGCCTCCGCAAAGCGAAACCGCGATGGCACCTTCAAGGTAAGAACATTGCTTGAAGCCAGAGCTACTGCTCATGCCATCACAGATGTTGGAACAAATGAAATTGACTCACCGCAAAGCGGCACAGAAACTGCGTGATCAACTATCAACCTCGATTTCATCTCATTCTGCCTGGATAACAGATCGGACGTCAGCATATGCAGCATCCACATCTGAGGGTATGTCTTTGCGAAGCCGTTCCAAGGCCCCATATCAATCTTTTATTTAGCATTTGACCATCACTCGAGGGCGAAGCGAATCAGGCTTGATACAACAGAAACACTGGGTCAGGAGACTGAGTCTCATTATGAAAGGCTCCAGAGAGACCTTGCTTCCAGCTCGAATAATTTGGGCATCGCTTTCAATACCATCACGACAGAAGTATGTGTTAGATCTTTGGATTTCCCAAGCAAAACTGACGATTGACGATATAGACTGCTTCCTTTTCGGAGGCCTCCTTAAACCACCACAATAGTCTAAATCGTGACATAGAGTCAGTGCATGCCACAAGGAAGAAACTTGTAGAGTATGGAACACGACCTGATGTCTCTACTGGAAAGACGCCACAGAAGAAGACGTGGAAGTACGTCGATCATTGGGACCTGACCAAGAATCGAGAAGCCCTTCTTCGCAAAAGGGAAAATGAGGGCTCAATACCCAAACAGAGCGCTACGCATCTTGCCGAGGTTGGCCCAGATGAGGGTGATGACTTCAGTGAGCTGGCTCGGGAAAGTCCGCTTCTTCAAGACTCCACGTCCGTTCTCCAGATCACCTCCAAATCACCTACATCAAGCACTTCCTCTATGGTTACACCTCATGACAGCCCAGATTCCCAGATTCCACACATTGTGCCAAACCGGCGGCAGTCAATCGTTGAATCACTTCGACCTCTACCACCGAAGAAAACTTTTGTCTCAAAAAGAAATTCCTTGCCTCCCCCTCCTCCTCTCGCGGATTCGCGACGGAAGAATGTTGTGACTAGCCGGCTTTCACGCCGTTCTGTACGATAGTGTGGTCTATTCAGAGTAAACACAGACCGACATATATAGGATATACCATCTATGTAATCCCTTTAGTAATACTTCTTTTTTCCCCTTGTAGGTGACGGATATTTAAGGTTGTAAAGAATGAGCTCAGGGAAATCGGTTTGTTGCACACTCAGAATGTTCCAGTAACCGTAGTAACCGTGCGATTTCAATCCTGAGAGGGCCAGCGCATTATATAATCCACACTTCCGTCTTACGCTTCATGGCAGCAAGGCTCAGAAGTCAGTTCAATCATTATTTTAAACAAATTTTGATGTTTAAACAGTAATTTGATAGTTGTTATCCTGCTCTCATTTGTCCTTGCTGTTGGGTTTCTTTTGATCATCCTTTCTTGTGCGCTTTGGTCAAACTGGCTCCCACTCCTCGTTGGTATGTGTTAACATTTAAGCCCATTTATGTCTGATTATAATATTATGTACAATAGCACTTACATTTGTCCTTGCTCCCTTTCCAAACGCTCTTTTCTCACATTGCGGTTCGGATGAGTTCTCGTCCTATGAGAATGGAGGTGGTCTGGTTGATATGGGTCGTTTCTTGACATCTCTTACCGTGGTCACTGGTTTTTCTCTTCCCATCGTCCTTGCTCACTCCGGGATTGTTGACCCCAAGGCATCAGCGATGTCAATCTTGGGTGGAGGGTATGTTTTTCAGCACTCTCATTGACAATGACCGTAATCATGTCGCAGACTCGTTTATACTACCATCCTCGTATATTCTGCCACGTTCACGCAAGCAGGTTCAGAATATGACTGACCATTGTTTGATACCCTCCTTATGGGCTCCCCTATTAACTGCTGAAAATGTCAATACCAATAGTATGTATTACGAATATTCTACAAGACATTACGTTGTAACAGAGGTGATCGGCGAGGTCCATAATGACTGTTACTGACTACGGACTGCAGCAACAAGCTGCGCTTTGGCAGGTGTGGTGTCCGAGTACTGAAGCCCGACTGGACGCACTCGTGCCATAATTTCAAATTGACCGTCCGTGAGGAAGCAGACGGGAATCATTATATCTCTAGAACTCCCTTTTTCTAGACTGCCTATTGGAATATCGGTGATAATGCCTTCGTAAACGAGACAATCATTTGGTTCAAGGTCGAGGGACAAACTAAGAGGTAAAGGTTGCGCTGTTGCTAAGTGAGTGGAATTGCGAACCTAAAACAGAAGAAGCAACCCACAGGATAAATTGATGACCTTTATCCTGAGCTCAAGGAACTCATTAGGTTGTAAAGGACACTTCTGTGCGCTCATTCTTCTTCCATCCTTGTTTCCGTTGATCGGAACTAGGGAAAGATCAACTTGTGCGATGTCAGAACGCAGGACTTCCAACATCGGCAATGTTAGGCGTTGTTGTCGCAATGATACTCCTCCCACTCGTGTTCCGCCAGCCTAATCCAGTTTAGTCTCCGTTCTGGACCTTTATACGGCAAGAGTGGTAGAGGTAAAGGACCACGAACCTCCTTCCAGTGGCCACGCACACTCTTGAAAAGTGCTTCCCGATACCAGAACAGCTCTCTCTGCAGCCGTGACTCACCCTTGGAGAGCTTGCCCTTGGTAACCACAAATTGTCGGCCCGAGAGTGTAGGTATGGGCTCGGAGATTTCCCTTTCCGAGAGTCTGATCCTTTTCAGAGGCAAAATGACTCTATTGTTATCATTAGACACAAACGGTGGTTACAGTAGTTCCTCGACAGACCTTGAAGTTGACCCAGGGGGTATGATAGACGTAGTACATTCCGCAGGAGCATCTTGAATGCAAGAGCATCCATGAGCATATCAAAAACGCCCATGATTTGTTACTTACCAGCCTGTTCACGCTCGAATGTAATTTCAAAAGGAGAACCATACGTATTTCGTACGTCCAGGGAAAATAGACACCAGCTTGTCCCATCATCAACGTCCAGATAACTCGACATTATAGTGCTTCCTGTGATTTCGGCGCGATCACGATATGAGGGGAAGGGAACAAGGTCCATGCTTTGACATTGAAGCATTGAATAAACTGTGACCATGATAGGATATGATAGCTGGCGAGTGTAGAAGTATTCCGAAGATCGTGCAAGGTCTGCACGGTGCACACAGGAGTATGAAACATGAACCGTCCCATTAGTGCTTAATAGAAGTCAGGAGCCTACAATAGACCGCGAAATACTCGAAGACATACCAACCCGCTTTCCCGAGGCAAGAAATAGTCAAACCAAGGGTTCGTCCCGATTTGATTGTTTGAGCTGTATCCTTGCTCCATGAAAATACAGGCTCATTGATGAGGCTATATTCAGTCTCGTAGGTATCAAAAACAGATAGGTCGCTTTCTGCGAGCATCCGTTGTGCTGGTTCCACAGTAGAATCTTCAAAAGCTAGGTGCACGAAATCTATAGGCAATGAGGAAATATTTTCAAGGGTAATATGGAGAATTGACCTAGTTCACGTGAATATTTTAAGTACATCACAAGAATTAAGAATCTCACCGCTCTCCCTCATATAACATCAGTGCTCCATGATTCACAGACGTACGGCGTATTCTTAGCAATGGCTGCTCTGGTACTACCTGACATTCCAGAAATCGAGAGTTCATGAGTGGATTGAGTTGGCTTGACCGGTACTTGATGGACTTCACTGATCTCTCCCAAGGAAATGACTCCAAACCAGAGTACTTAAATCGCCCTAGTTCGCAAACAATAGCACTCTTCTTACGCGCGAGTCTCTCTTCTTCCTCGTCTGTCCGTAGCGGAAGAATGAACTCCTGGCTCGCACCACCAGGCGCTTGCACAATGCATCCACGAATGATTAGAGTACCCATCTCGAAGGCTTTACCCGACAGGATCAGCTGATGAGAAGAGTTTGCAGGTAAGATGGTTCGTGTTTTTTGGGATTCAAACTTGACACCAGAAGTGCTAGGATCGTTAATAAAACGTGCTGTTTCTTAATGATGAACCTGCACCTTAGAGATAGCGACTGAAGCTCTAAGTCAAAGACGAATGGGTTCTGTAGTATTATGACAAATTCCAAAGTTTCGTTTTGGACAACAATTTCTTGATCCTGGTCCTGTTAGAAACCAGATGTAAGCTTTGCATGAATGATCACCTTTTTGACAGCAGCCCTCCGGGGATTATATAAGAAAGGATCAGTGATGCCCTGAAGGAGGACAGGTATACTTGAAGCTTGTTTCGACAGCATGGAAACATGCATTTCGACAGGCAGTCTGATCGAGGGAGTTCTGGTCGCCTGATATGAGCCCTGATTTTGCGTCAGTTGGGATACCAGCTTACGGTGCTAGAATAATGCTGGAAATCGGACTGCCTGACCAATATTCAACAGAGCGTTGATCTCCTCGTCTCCTCGCTGTCATTAAGGACCGCATTGACGTTGAATGTAAATGTTGTTGGTCCTCGTAAGAAAGCACCGATTGTAGATTCTTGAGCGAGGATAGAGAGAACTGTGCAACCGCGGGGAAATCTAAGAAATGAAAGTCAGCACAAACGAAATGTGATAAACCTCCGCCTTACCTGGCAGGGCCTCAGCAATGGCAACCGCCTCCCGGACAACACCTACCTGTAGCTCTGGCCACCCATAAACTTCATATTGCTCATATCTCAACCCATCATCATAAATGCTTGTAATCTGACTCTGCCCTGCATCTTGGTCAGTGGCGCTCTTTTCAAAGCCGCCGACAAGCTTCACAGCATCGAGATCAATACCGAGCACTCGACACACGTACTTCAGCAACTTCAGAACACTCTCATTACCGGACGAGCTTTCATTGAGCCTGCTGCCGACGCCTCCCCGGTTCGACGATAGGGTCAAACTTTCTATTGTCCCGGAACCATTTCGAATGCCGAGTCCAGTTGTCTGCGGAGTGACTCTGTTGATGTCATCTTCCTCTCGTCCACAGACAACTAGATCCATTAGACATCCCAGGACCTCACGCAGAATGTAAATCTCCTTGCGCTTGTAACCTAGGCATGCATACATGCTAGCTATTGCTTCAAGAATTGACAGACGCTCTCGTGGATGTAGATGTAGAAGCCAAGGCCCGTGGATCTGACCAAGCACAGTGGATATGGAAGAACGAGAGATGCCCGAATACATTGTTAATTGCTCGAGGTTAAGCCATTGACCAGCCTCATCATGTACTAGAGTCGGCGGAGGGTCTGCAGTTGGGTGCAACATAATCGTAAGTGAAAGAGGCCCCCACCCTTTGGCAGACCAGATGGAAAACAGGAGTAATGAGTGGCGCAACACACAGCATGAATACAAGTATGCCAGTACAGCGTAATTGTTCTCGCCCTCGTAACAGAGGGGTGACTTCTGGTACAGAGCAGATGCTTGAGTGAGCATCTCAATTACATCTGACCAAGGCTCTTTAGAAGCGAATGTAGAGTTGTGCTGAATTATCATGAGTAAGTGGTTCCAACAACCTTAATTTCACATACCAGACCATGACCTGCTGACCACGCTTCGATGATTGCAATGGTCGCTAAGCCTTCTAGAACAGTGGCATGCCATGCATGATCTTGCGAATTCTTGAAGAGTTGGATGGCTTCGGTATACCTGCTCGTTCAGTTGAATAAACTGGCGAATGATTCAATGGATCTCACCTACCATATGTTGGCATCTTCAATGCGACCAGCGAGTAAGAAAAAATCGCCCAGCATCTTGTATAGGCGCGCATGAGAAGAAGCTGTTCCAACTGTACTCGAGCGTTTCTTCTGTGACTGTACACCAAGAGTCGACTGCCGATAACTCGGTCCAGAGGATGAATTACGCTTCAGAGGCGGTGTTGCATTCAGCGAAAAATTGCTTCTAGAGACGTCCGGCTGACTGTTAAATGGCGGAACAGATACTAAACCACTCTTGTCCGGATCTAGAGGCATGGGGAGATCAGATAGAGGCGGTAACGCTGCAACAAGAGGACCGTTGAGGTACTCATTCCCAATGGGAGTTTCAAGTGCTTGTATCTATGCTACGTCCATTATAAGCACTTCAAGTACAAAGGATGCCCACTGACCACCATCCCAAGCTCTCCGAGAACCTGGGAACATAAGTCAGCTAATAATGTCCCGAGGTACAGTTTCTTGTTCCCCATCACGCTCGGAATCACCACAAGTCCTAGGATACAGTCACCAGCATCTAAGATTGTTGAATCGTTCTCTTCGAAGACAAAACAGTTTTTTGCGAGGGGGTAGATATCTGAAGCAGGAAAGATGTCGAGTAAAGCGGCGTTGAATTGAGAATATAGACAGTTCATTGTACTTGATCCAGAAGACGAAGCTATTCCGACAACAGCCAAAGGAAATAGGGATGGCCGCAGGAGTGAGAAGGAATACTGCAGAGCTGACGGAGGATGTGTGGGGAAGTTCAAATGTAAATGACCGGTCGAAAGGGGATTAGGCATGAATCGAGCTGAAGAATCAACAGCATAGGATCAGCTGGGAACTGTAATGATACCCTGTATTGAGTGATTCACCTCTTTCTCCCTTAGCATCTGCAGGAATATCACCGAGCCTTATGGATTCAAAGCTGCGTATCTCAGCAGCATATCTCTCGAACGTTGCCTGAGAAATTGAGCCAACTGGAAGGAGGAGAACCTGGACATGGGCCAGAGAGGCGAAGGCAGGGTTATCCATAACCCATGTACTATTCCAGCTTAGATTGTTGACGCGTGAGATTTATCCCAGCACTTATACTTATATTCATTCCAGATTCACCTTACGATGGTAAGTTTGAGACTAATCGATATTACAATTACACCTAACGATTCCAGGGTACTAGCGACAAGGTCGTCGGGGGGACCATGCTACTGGCAGCATCTGTGATCTTCACATACTACACCACTTGGGCAATCTTGTTGGTGAGTCGATAGCTCTGGGTTTATATACAACTAATAGGCTTCAAGCCATTCTTCAGCTCCTCTAGCCAGATACATAGCTTCTTCCCTTCTCGCGAATGGGCAATTCGTCTCCCTGCCTTCATTCTCGTTGTAGGACTCACAGTCATTGGTGTATTTCTTGGCCAGACAATTGCAAAGGAGAACAAAAAGAAGGCAGAGAAAGAGCGGCAACGGACAGCATAACATCATGCTCTTATAGACATACTCCTCAGAGTATGTTTTCCCGTCCCAATCCAATGAGCTGTCGATTCTAGATGTACAACATTGATATTACTTCCGATTTAACCGATCAGTCGTTGCTCTCTTTTCAACTTTGCCTCTCCCGTCCCCCATTACCCTCAAGGGCTCGCGTTTCGTATCCAATAACCTGATCTTCTCGGTAGCTACAATTACCTTCGCAATCCGATCTATGAGAGTCTGTAGAGGGGTCTCAAAGGGCGTTTCCACTAGTTCCTCGATGGCACGATTAATCTACCATCATTTGAGAGACTGCAATGTGAAGAGGATGACCAGACTCGCCTTGGTTAGATTGGACTCGCCACGGACCAAATTTTGCAGCCTATGCAGTGTGATCTTCTGTCTTGACTTCTCAAGACTGATGGGTATCCGAATTGTTCTAATAAATAAGAATAAATCAATGATTGAGGTTGCTATGAACCCTGGCATAATCTAGTCGAGTCCATCAATAGTCCATTAAATAACCGGAAATTTGTGAACTCACAGACGATACACCGTCTTGTGCTTCCATCTCGAGTACATTGATGATAGCCTCAAATGGGGGCCAGAGTTCATTCCAAACGGTATCATACACTGACTCCCTCTGTTGACAGGAGTTTTCGAATTTGCTTGCAAGCGCCAACCATAACTTGATCGCCACATCGGCTTGGTTGATATCCGCCGATGCTGTATCTAACACCGGTCCACCTGACTTGACATATGACGAGAGTGCACTGAAATACGTCACTGAGAACGCCTTGATTTGCTTGAAGAGCTGGATAGCCCACGACCCATCTGCTCCATCTGCAAGTGCAGTGATAGCTAGGATATTCCATGCCCGCATGCTGCGCAGCCGTGAACGCCCATTCTACCGAGTGTACACTAGTGTCAGGTATTGGAGGCGGTATCAACTTACTCACCTCATTAGATCCGCTCATCCTCTGCAAAATTGCAGCATCGTACGACATCGCCTGGAAAATCATCCTAGCTACGGCCAGCGAAGCGTCGAAGTCCTGTTCTATCTGCCCTTCTGTCCAGACATGATGGTCTAACCAGTAGCATCCACCTTCTACAAGGCCAACAAACAGTTGGGGGTGTAAGGTGATAGGCGTGACGCCGGGAGATATTTGTGCATCCATCAGAGCCTGAAAAGTT
>Ga0153986_1000142_pt1 | contig 22751 bp, 29 predicted proteins | sample TSGA070MetaG_FD_104724 | JGI IMG/M metagenome (GOLD analysis project Ga0153986, IMG submission 104724) | Attine ant fungus gardens microbial communities from Georgia, USA - TSGA070 MetaG | ecosystem: Host-associated > Fungi > Mycelium > Unclassified | place: USA: Georgia, Alexander Wildlife... | reverse complement strand
TGTCGAATCTAGTGTTCCTTTCAGCAATTCTATAGCAATTCTATAGGCTAGGGAATGGTAGGCTGAGTGCATGAAGAGGCGCATAGGCACGTGATGCAAAGAACCTCCCTTGAGATTTTTTTTGTTATTCACATCCATTTCGGGAGATGATTGATCGATTCATCTTGGATCGAGTCGGGCTGCTTTCTTTTTCCAACTTCCTGCGTCCGGCCTGTTTCTCGACATCGCCTTCCCATTTTGCAAAGAAAAGAATGCCGCCAAGAAAAGCGCCTGTTCAAGAAAAGCGTACCATGCTTGGCAGGCCAGGTAATAACCTCAAGGTTGGAATCGTAGGTTTGTTCCCTGAGTTTTCTGTTGCTTTCTTCGCCTCATATCGGTCATAGGTCTACCAAATGTTGGAAAATCTTCCTTTTTCAATGTCTTGTCAGAAACAGGTAACGGAAATGTTTGTACCAGCTGTTGTGCGCGCTCACATGTGCTATCCTAGACCTGGGCAAGGCCGCCAACTTCCCCTACGCAACGATAAACCCTGAAGAAGCCCGTATACCCGTCCCGGATGCGCGATTTGATTGGCTCTGCGAAGTCTACAAGCCAGCTTCCAGAGTTCCTGCTCACCTCACTTGCATCGATATTGCTGGCTTGACAGCTGTATGTGAGAAGAGCCTCGACCACCATTATTTGAATTAATTACTTCCATTCGCAAGGGTGCATCTACCGGGGCTGGTCTTGGAAATGCTTTTCTGTCGAATATCCGCGCGGTCGACGGTATATTCCAGGTCGTTCGCGCTTTTGACGACGACGAGATTACTCATGTCGAGGGCGATGTAGACCCCATTCGAGACATGGAGATCATCAAGACGGAACTCAAGTTGAAGGATATTGAGTGGGTGGAAAAGGCGATGGACAATATGAAGAAAACGACGCGTTCATTGGGTTCAACAAGCTTGGCCGACAAGGCGAAGAAGGAGGAACTCGTACGTGTAGTTCTTGTCGTTGATTTTTTCTTGACATGTTTCAATTCGCGTTCTAGGCTACGATTGAGAAAATCTATAAAGTTCTTACAGTAGACGAAAAGGATGTTCGTAAAGCAGAATGGACGAATAAAGAGGTGGGTTCAGGAAATTTTGCTTCAGTGTGATGAAAAAGAGCACTGCTCGATAACCCAGCTCTTTGAGATGGGAGTAACGCCCCAAAACTCAGTGATATATCTTTGTTTAGCTGACCTATCTTTCTCTGTCCTATGGAGCTGCGTCCTGACGGTCCCTTTTCCAGGTGATTAGATTTTTGTTTAGAGTCCTCCCAGATGAAAAAGGGCGTCATGCTCGATAACCCAGCTCGTTGAAGAGGGAGTAACGCCCCGGAATTCTCATGATATCTATTGCTTCTGCTGAACCAACTTTTTTTGGCATGCGTGCTCCACACTTTTTGCTAAACCGATTTTTTTTCAGATCGATGTTGTTAATTCCCTGATGCTTTTGACCGCCAAGCCAGTCACATATCTGGTTAATCTGAGTGAAAAGGACTATCTGAGGAAGAAGAATAAATGGTAGGAATATCCTTGTTGCAAGTCACTCAGGAAGCTGAAATTCCCGCAGGCTTCCTAAGATCAAAGCCTGGATTGACGAAAACAACCCTGGGGATCCTCTTATTCCTTTCTCCGTCGCATTTGAAGAGCGCATTTTGCCGATGTCGTCCGAGGACAAGAAGGAAGAAGAAAAAAAAGTTGGTGCCACAAGTGCTCTTAACAAGATCACTCAAACCGGATACACCAGCCTCGATGTAAGTCGCCTGCAGCTGATCGGTGAATGCAATTGATTCATTTTCTTGTCAGCTCATCCGTTACTTCACCTGTGGGCCTGACGAAGTTCGCGCGTGGACAATACGCAAGGGCACCAAAGCGCCTCAAGCCGCTGGTGTTATCCACAGTGATTTTGAAAATAAATTCGTGTGTGGTGAAATCATGTCGTATGAAGATCTCAAAGAATATGGAAGTGAAGCCGCCGTTAAAGCTGCGGGAAAGCTCAGGCAGCAAGGCAAACCATATGAAAGTAAGCATGCTAGGTACTCTGTCTAGAAGTGTCTTGCTAAGGAGTCGGCAAGTGATTGACGGTGACATTGCTTACTGGAAAGCAGGAGCATAGACGCCGAATTCATATTGTGTAGATACAGTGTGGTATTATTACAGCGCAACAACTAGGGGCGACTGGAGGATGACTGGCGCTGTACATTCCTGTCCCAGCGTCTTCGGTCTCTATCTCTTTCTCTTACCCTCTCTGCGGCATCGTAATCGTGCTCCGTTCTCTGTTCTAGACGGTGACTTGTGCGTGGTTCTGGGCTCAGTGATCTGCGGGGATAGTTGGGATCAGGTCGACGGTGAGGCGAACGTGAGTATTTATGTCGTCGGGGTGACCGTGATAGAGACCTGTCTCTTGAATGTCGATAGTAATCCTCGCCACGCTCCCGAGTTTTACGCTCTAATTTAGCTTGCTTTTTGGCAGCCCTGCGATCAGCCTTGCGTCGGAGTTTTTCTTCCTTGTCAATCGCCCGCTGAAGGTCTTGGACTTTGTCCACGGATTCCTGACCCTTTGGCGCTGGCTCAAATCCGCTGTGAGAGGGTGGGTAAGCATGGAGTGACAAGAGGGAGAGACATACAGTGCCACGGCCAGTGCATCGGCCTCGAGCTGTTTGATACGTTTTACTTCAAGTGCCTTTTCGTCCTGCGTGTCCTGCTTGTCCCGGCTGTACCAGTGGACGTCTTTGTTCTTTTGCCAGCGGCCAGTTGGGGCATTGATGCTGTGTCCAAGGTAGTGCTGAGACCAATGAGCATGAGTTCTGGCAGAGAGGAGGACGACAAGAAACCTCTCTGTCCTTGTCCGCAGAGACGTCCGACCACTTGAATTCTGCCTGCCCACCACGAGTTCCTCCTCTCACAGGCTCAAACATAGAGATATTTGGTGTTGTTTGGGAGCTGGTTGCAGCAAACCAACATGTCCGCCCAAAACCACAATTCCTCTGGCCTCTTATCCGGTGTATTCGGCCTGCTCGCAAGGGAAGTCGAGTCCTTTGTGGCCACCGCTACTGGTGGAGACTACTCACAGGTCTGTTTCTTTCTCATCCACGCTGTCTTCATCCTCGACGCCCTCCAATCAGCTTTCTCGGTCGTCCTCGTCCAGGCCCCGCAAGCGCAAAAAACCCTCAGGAAAACGCGAGCCGACTCCGTCATCGTCTTCGAACTCTGAGGACAGTGACTCTTCTTGCCAAGAAAACCACCCGGTGTCGAAAAACCAACGGAAGCGCAGGCGCCATCTTTCAACAGGGAGTCGACGGCACCTAGCTTCCAATGAAGAAGGTAACGTAGCCAGCTTCTCGCGAAGCCTTCCAGTGAACGTGAATTGCGATCCCTCAGAAACGCGCTCAGCTCTGTCAAGACGCGAAGCGATGGGTCCACCACCGTTACCGATACTTGGACGCAAAAGGGCCAAGTCAATCACGATGCCTGGGTCTCTATTTCCGCGTTCTCCTTCAATGGACCCAGAGTCGTCGTTCGTGCCATTAAACAGCGGTCGCGTTCGTTTCGCCCAATCGCTACCTCGACCCGGAGAGTTAGAACCTGGTCCTTCCAGACACGACTCTATTCTTCCTGCCAGCTCACCGCCGACACATTCCCCCGTCAAAGCCGCAATCCAACGATTCCACGGCGATCAAAACGCTGATCCCTCTATCCTACTTCCCATCAGTCCCCATTCCTCGCGGAATAGGGGGGGTGATACTTGTACGAACAAGTCACCTACATCCTTATCTTCCAAGGCTCAAGGTAAACAGCGCGCTGTGGACCTGACTGATGAGGAAGATCATTATTTGGAAGGGGATCTTCATGTCAGGGGCAAGGAGCATGAACTTGAGAAAGCCATCCAACAGCATCGAGAAAATGAGAATAGGCGGGAGCGACAGGCGACCGAAGAACCTACAGATTTCAATCTACAAGCAGCTGAAAAAGAAAGGGAACGAGATAAAGAGCGAATTTTACAGCTGGAAGAAGAGATACGTTTGCTCAAAGAGGAGGTTTGTTTTCACTGCTTTTACTGTGTGTTTTACCAACAGGTCAGATAGCTCGCTAAACGACCTTCTTATAATGAATCTTCAATGTTTATTCCGCCGCCACCTCCACCTCCGCCCCCGCCTCCTCCTAACCGAAGTATTCTCCAATTACCAAGTGTCATGGAAGATGCGAGCATTCTTTTCACAGCCGCTCGGGCATCTCTCAAACCTCGGGAAATACTGGAAGAGAAACCTATCAATCCTCCTCACGTTTCACGTCGTCAAGGCCAGCCAACAATTGGAATTATGCCGGATAAGATGGCCGCTTTTCTGGATGAGATGAAGTCAGTGAGGCTGAGGAAGACAGGGAGAGACCTTGAGTCATCCAAGTCTTTTTCCTCTGGATCTTCAAGACCATTGTCTGGTAGTTCATCGTTGAGCACACCGTCATCGAGAGCCGAAGAAGTTTCAGGCGTAGACAACGATGTCAGCTTCTTGTCCCGAAGCTTAGTTATTCCTCGTTCCCGTAATCAGGCAGTTCCTGTTTCTGCTCTAGCTGGTCCGCGTGTTGGTGATAAGCGCAAGAGGCGTGGTACTATGGATGGAATGCTACAGGATCCACATAGTAAGTTCGTCGTTCATTTTCGTCGTTCATTCTGACCTCTATTCATAGATAACATGACTACGACCAAAAGACAATCTTTGATGACAGCTCCGCAATTGGTGAGTCAACCGCGGCCGCAAGCACAATCTTTATCCTCAGGCTCGTCGACATCCCCTACTGGATTATTCTCTGAAGGATCAAACGCATCCACCGAACCCGCCACTAGCGATCAAGGAACATCACAATTGATACAGACAATGGAATCAGCTCCCACTCCATCACTTTGTTCGGACAATGATCCAGAGAAAGATGACGAGCATGATCAGCCACCTTCTACCCCTCCATTAGTCGTTCCTTCTCGTGATATGTATCGTTTCCGCGGTACTGGTATTCCGGTCACTCCTTCTGATCGTTCGCTGAGTAAAATTCTCAATCGATCTCTTCTGCTCAAACCCCAAGAAGCTGAACAAGGACAGAAGCCTCGAAAAGACCAGAGACATGACCAAAAATCAGAAAAGAAAGAAATATATGACCCGCAAGGTAATAACGAGCATCCTATTGAGTATGAAGATAGTTTTATACCTATACACCCCGCTACACCCGAAAATCATGAATCTCTGTCCACCGTATTTAAGAAACGTGTACCCACCTCCCCCCTCCCAACCAGGTCATCCCGAAAACCGCACCCTCAGGACCGTCGTCGATCTACACCTCATACAAAGAAACTTTCCCTTCTTCCGTTTGATCACGAAGATGGGGATGAAGGCCGCCTACCAGTGCTTCGTTTCTTTACTTCTCCGGCTGCGATATCCACACCTGGTCCTAATGTTGCGCAAGGTTCAGGTCTAGCAGAAGGGGTTGACGAGACTCCTGACATTTTCACTCCGCCCTCCGGAACTCAATCTCGAAAGAAAGTGTCTCAGCCCTCGCGGATTCCTATACCTTCTGCTCGACCACATCATGGCCGGAGCCTCGAGTCGAAGGTTCAGCCTCAGTCTCGGCCTCGTTCACGGTCACGGTCGAGTAACTCGAGGAGGTACGTGTCGTTAGGTGAGGAGCTTTGGATAGCACAGCAATCGGATGAAGTATATGGGGATGAATCGGACAAGGAGGACTTGTTCGTTGGGACAGGGACGCGGAATAAAAACGAGGGTTTTCTAGCTCATGGTGGGGCTGGCGGATCACCTGTCTTCATGGGAATAGGTTATGTAGAAAGAGAGGTGGAGAGATCTCTAGAACACTGACCAGGAAGATCTTGAATTTTTTTCTATCTCTGAGCAGGAGAAGTCATGTCATCTTTTGTTCATCTATTTTGTACATGTTGAGTACGTATTCTCAGATACTTAATTAGGACATTGAAGCAGACGTGAAGCAGTAATGACTTTACATCAGACCAATGAAAAAAATAATTTGTGATCACCATCTTCTCTTCTTTCCAGGGGATCAGTGCATGTGTACCTGGATGATGGCTATCGACTCCCGTGGTAGACCAAAAGATGTACCACGATTCATGGATTGAGAATTGAAAATCCTGGGATAGAATTTTGACTGATGTGTCTGTCTGTACAAATTCCCAGGTTCGGTGGTTGCCATGACAAAGCTAAGGAGATACAACAAACTTTTTTCGAGTTTTATATATATGGACTCCTGAGGTACACATGAGTTGAGGGGCTTATTCCCAGGGTTGAGGGAATTTATGAGTCTTTGGGCTCACCAGGGGCAGGCTCTCTATTCATCAGGGTCAGATATATATGTTAAGATAAGATTCGTCGGCAAGTGCATACCTACTTTGAACAGTATCCGATAAATCAGCCATACTTGAGTGAATCAGCAGGTAACCTGCAGGTCTGTACCTGTACCTGTACTCCCAGGTCCAATGGCCATACCTGCATACTCGAACAAGCAAGAATTTTTCTCTTATCGTCCGTGGTTCTACCAATTACCACTTTCCAATTTCCTCCCATCTTCAGCACCACCTCTTTTGATGAGTCTACTACACATCACCAAAACTTGAAGGAAAGGGAAAGCATCAGGAGTCAAGAACCAATACTGATTTTGAGATTTCTTTTGGGAAATACGTCAAACCATCTTGCAGCCAACACTGATCGAATACCATTTCCTGACATTGCTGCAGCCCACCAAGGGTAAGGCAACTCCCTTATCCCTCCCTTGACTCAAACAGTAAGGGTAGACTACTCTTGCCGGTACCTAAAGGACATACTGCAGCGATTGTACCAAGCTATCAACATTCTCACTAGTTGATCAAAATCAAAATGACAAGCATAATTACAAGATGCAAATCCACCATCACAGAGAAAATTTCGGAAAATTGGATAGATGAATCAATGAATAATCCGGACAAAAAATGTTTATATGTACATACATCCTTACCGATATCCAGTATAGTTTTCGTAATTCGGAGGTGGTTGCTGATTAGTTACCGAAGCATGCACAGCAGCGTACGGATCAGCATATTGCATCGTTCTGCTGACGCGAGGTCCGAGATCAGGTTCAGGGATGATTGGGGCTCTACCAGGTGCTATACGTGCAGAAGCAGAACTATAGCCTGGAGAGGCAGTACCAAAGCCTGAAGGAGTAGGGTCAGAGAATGCGCCGTAAGCGTCCACGCTTGGACGGGAAGTCATGGGCTGAGTTGATGGTGGGGCGTAACTAGTGGGAGGAGAGACAGGGTATTGGTTGTCGGAGAAGGGATTGGTCTCAGCAGGGGGATCGTAGCGTGCGCTGGGGAGTGTTGGGTTGACGGATTGTTCTCGTAGTGGGGGAATTGAGGTGTAGCCTTCTTCTCTTTCCTCAAAATTGTCATGGTCTATGGGTGGGACGAAAGGTGAATCACGTAATCCCGAATGCTTGTTTGACCGCCATTGTATAACGAGGTAAATGACAGAGGCTAGCCAGAAACCTTGAAGAAATGAATAAGATAATATGACACACCCAGAGGCAAAAGACTTGCCAAAAGCTAGCCAAAGAAATACAGCACCTGCTTTCTTCGTGTTACACCATCCAGGTAGGCCATTTTTGAAATCATCACCAAGGGGCTCGGCATGGGGATCATTGTCAGGATTTTTACAACCTGGTTGAGTCCATGCTGAGATTGTCACAATAAAGCTTCATGAGGAGCTAAGCTGAAATGTTGGATTTGAATACAACGACAGGTCAAACTCACGCGATTAACAAACTGAACGCTGTTCCGATGCCCGTGAAGATAAAGCCGATGCGCATTTCTTTCAAAGCGCGGGCCAACCGAGCAAGTTTATCGTACTTTTCATAGATGACGGGTATAGTCATCATGAACGCCGACAGAAACATACCAAGGATTGTGACAAACAGCGTAAAGCCTGTGAGACCGGCTGGAAGACTGGTGATCAGCAAAATGATGCGTTCATGATCAATCGTTGGTGCCTACATGGACCAACATTCCATTTGGCTTGAAAGGCAGCAATGCTAGCGAAGCATGCCATGGCGAGAAAATTGAAGAATATCTGTGACACATGAAAGACAATAGCCGGTTTCGAAACGATCATCTGGGCGGAGAAGGATCAATAGGAGCTCGGGAAAAAAGTGCGCTGCAAACCCATATCCAGAGTGTGGTCAAAACAGGGATGAAAAGCAGAAAGGCGAGCTGACTGGAACTATCCCCCATGCAAGACAATATAAGGTATTACGTAATGGAAGGCAAAGCATAGAAGCAATCCGGACAGACCAGTACGCAGGAGCGCTAGCGGCATAACGGGAAATAAGTTACTCACATCGTCTTGAAAAGCACCAATGCCATGGCTGCTGATTCCGCCCGACATCGATGTTGGGGGCTTGGAAGATTTGGCAGGGGCTAGCTTCCCGAAGACGCCAGATATTTTATCTAGAAAAGACATGGTAGAGACAAGCTAGAACGCGAATATCGCAATTTGTAGGCCGTGGTTATGATAGTCGGAGTCAGAGCTGGTGGCTACAAACTGCGGCAGCCAGCAAGCACAGCCACACCATGACAACAGAATGATGCAGTCTCAATTTTCTCGAAACTTTTCGTAATTTTTCGTATCTATCATGTGGCACAGCCACACATGCCATTAAATAATAGATGCGCATGCAATCTGGTATAGTGTAATGCAAGAAAAACTTGACAGCATCTACAGATGAAAAGGTCATGGGCCGTATACTAGTCAAAAGTTGGTATACTTAAAAGATCATGAATTTGGAGCATCACCGTGCATAGGCAGCACCAGGTCCCGGCGACGCTCGCCCTGTAGGGAATGCAACATAGGGACCAGGGGAGGCCCGTCCCCCATATGCAATTTGGGGACCAGGTGAAGCTCTGCCACTGTACGCTACTTGTGGACCGGACGAAATTACCCCAGGCATGGGATCTGGCGCAGGGCTCGCACGACCCTCAGACTGACTGAATTGTGTCATAGGATACGCCTCGACTGGATGCCAATCTCCTGTTCCATGTTCGATTGTACCAGGCACTGGGCCTCGGTATGGATCATAAAATCCTGAAGCACCAGAAGGATCGTCGTGATATGGTTGGTTAGGATTCAGGTGGGGTAAGGGAGGTACAGCATAAGGGTCAGGCCCAGCAGCGCCGAAATCTGCTGTGGAGTAGTTGGTCGTGGAATTAACTCGGGACAGATCTGCCTCTGACGCTGTTTCAAAACCAGAACGGCCTGTCTCTCTAGCAGGTAGAGCATGAGAGTCAGGGCCACTACCAGAGTGTGTGTTTAGTTCTGGCCATTTGATAGCTTCATCTAGATGGCAACGTGAGGACAAAAATGGTCTGGAGGAATTATATATCCTTACTGTCATCGAAATCGGAAAACCTCTTTCTGGTGAATTTCCAAACAAAGAAGCCAACAATGCCAATGACTGCGACACCGGCGGCTACGGACATACCAATGATCGAGCCGGTTGAAAGTCCACCCCCGTCATCACTTTCACTGGGTTGTGCTGTACTTGAAGAGGAGGAAGTGGGGGTCAGGGATGGAGTCAAGGTGATGGTGACGGTGGATCCGTCATCAGCTACAGATTCAGTTACAATTGGTGTGGCTTGAGGTACAGACGTATTAGGGGCAGGAGCATTTGTAGAATGAGCGGAAGTCTGTTGGGTGGCAGCTGGCTGGTTTGGATCAGAAGTGGGTGATTCCGCTGTGGCAGAGGTGCTAGTATTGGGAGCCTGGGGAGCCTGGGAGGCCTGAGGCGCAGTTGTAGTATTATCGGTTGCAGGTGCAGGTGTAGATGCCGGTGTAGTAGTGGTGGTGATGGATGGTGGATGAGTAGTCAAAGTAGGACTCGCAGTCGAGGTAGTTTCAGAAGTAGTTGGTGGGTCAACGGGTGTTGAGGGAGCCACTGCTGAGGGGGCAGCCGCCGAAGATATCTGCGACTGACTTGGGAGTTGGCGAGGACCACGGGTAGCCAGGGCGACATTGGCAGAAACAAGAATGATAGCACATGGCCAGAAGAGGGGGCGCTGCACCTTCATCAAGAATGTAGAAAAGTGCTAGCAGCTCCTGAGCTCGCCGTCGTAGACAGCGAAGAGAAGGGAAAAGAATAGCCCAGAAATCCATCGTCACATCGTCAAGGTCACGCAGAGTGGCTGTACAACCTACCAACCATCAGTTTCTGTGCACCATTCACCAGTGTATTTCGGATATCTTGATATGGCTAATACAGATTTTCTCGTTTTCTTACGACAGAACCACAAGTCATTAGATTTACAAAATAAAGGATCAATTGAGACCGAGATCAAATCCTGTGTTTTTGGAAAGCTGTTGAGTCAGACATAAGAGCTGTCAAAATTCATGTTTTTAGGACAGGAACACGCCGTGGATTCTGCACCAGTGGGTTCTCTTCTCAGAAATTATCACGGACGTGGGGCCTCATTCAAGAACCTCATGTCTAATTAAGTAGATGCTCAGAGTGGCCAGGACAGATTTGTCTTCAGTAGACATCGATACAACTTGAACAAAATTTTTATATCCAGCGAGACAAGAGACAAGAGGTTCGCGCGCCTTGGATTATCCCAGGGATTCCCGCAACACTGCCCACCTCCGAGTATGCTATGTTGAACTCTGTTCATCAGCTTAATCTTAATCATAGGTAGTGAGCAGATCAATGTGATAGAGACGACCCTTCAAAAGCCTTGAATCTAATCTAATCTCGTCTGGAGCGGTAAATTCTGGAGACGGGTCCGCTGTTCTGACGCTACATTTCTGTGGCATTTCTGTGGCATTTCTGTGGTTGCGTTGAGGTTGGATATCCTCACTTACGCACTCATTATGAGCAAAGCATTGCCCATTACAGCTAAATGACCACTAATAGCTCCTGGCACAGCCATGAGGGCCAACTGAACCAACTCCTGTGACCACTGTTATATATCCAACTTTCTCGATTTAAATATTTCATTCCCCTTGTCCGACGACAATGGACATGAGCTCTCCATACTCATTTGGCGCCACCAAGTTCGACCAGAAAGATACTACATTATGTTTGACTCCGATTGGGAGCCTATTCCCAAGTGCAGCTAACAGCCTAAGTTTGTTTCCCTCGGGTGGTCAAGGTACGTGGTAGACTATTTTACTGATAACATTACCTCTAAGTCGAAACTACCCTTCGAAAGAGATTCCATTCGTACCAATCGAGAACTTGGACCCCTCCATACCTTTGTTTCATGAACTTGGTGACGTTGCATCAGCCAAGCACGGTGAAAGTGAGTCAAAATTGCAATGAATTAGACTTGATATCTAATTATATGGGATTGCAGTATATAGTCCTCAAGGTCAGGAACATTGGCTAGGAGAATCGAGTGTTGGTGCTTGGCTTCGTGGAGGGGTAAAACACGCCTCTGGTTCGATTGGTATAAAACCAGGTACTTGACCGTCTAATCTATTTCCGATCCACAAAGCTAATTAGTGTCCGCAGAGGGGGTCTATCAACATGAACAAAATCATTCCACCGATACTAATTGTTATATGATCTTCCCCGAGATCACCGATCAGAGCACTATAAATAGCAGACTCCTCTCTAGCTCTTCCTTGAACCCGGAAACCAAACGAACATGGAATTGGACTCAAAGACAACATAACTTCGCTCAGCTACCGGATTTACAGAGGCACTTGACCCCTGATACCACCGAGTTTTTGGCTGGGAAGCGGGCGGTCTATGATAGCACCCGTTTACTACCAACTGACGTTGATCCTTCTACCAACATGGTTTGTTTCCTTGATGTGTCAAAGCATAGGAAATATGAGCAGGCTTATAAATAGGATTATCCGCATCAATTTCACCCTCAAACTTCTCTTGGTAATAGCGTAGTCTGTCCCGTACATGAAACGGAGAATTATCAGAGTCCTGATTTCGCGACTGATCAAGGTAATACCGATTGTAAAGTTAGTCCATAAAATAACTCGCCTTCAGCATCTCTTTGTTCTCCTGCTTCGGATGCACTGGCCACCCCACCGTTCGCTCCAGATGTGAACACAGGATTCAAAGCACAAGTAGCGTCTGAGGCTGTGGTCGAGGCAGCAAAGAGGAGAAGAAGACATGATGAGGCAAAAGTATTCGACTGCCCGATATGCTCCTATCAGTTGACGACCAAACAGAATTTGCAATGTGAGTGTGAGTTCGATCTAGGCTGAGTTGTGGTTTGTGATATTTTGCAGATCACATAGCTGCCCATCTTGGGAAACGTGATCATGTCTGTGGTAGATGTGGTAAACCTTTTACAACACCTCACACCCGCACTCGACATGAATTACGGTGTCGAGCCCATGTTAATCCCGTGGGTGGGTAGACGTTTCAACTACTTTCAAATTGAACTAGCAACTCAGAGTGAATTTCTACGTGACTTATAATGTATTTTTTGCGTGAATCTGATGATATATCCCCAGTCTCGTTATTCTCGTCTTGTTGGCGCGTACTAGGTGATTACAATTTCTTATGGCGCTGTTGCGACCAACCCAGTAATCAGTACCGATGCATCCAAAGTACTTTGTCCTCACACATCACTTTTGAGGTCCATCAAGAAAATATGTTACTTGAACATAATCTCCATGCGAGACCTTTCTGTTGGGGTGCTAGACATCAAGACTATGGTTCATCCCCTTGTCTTCGGAATACACTGTAAATTGATTTTTTCTGATCATGCACACAAAATTCTGTCGAGTTTGTTTACCCTTCATATCTTCTCCTGCCCAACAAATTCGCTGACACTACCCCTTGGGGGATCCTCCCAATCGCCTGCAGTACTTGTACTTCGAAGACCAATGGATTTCTTCTCTCCTCTTGAAGTAATCACAAGTTCTTCCATTTATATACGTCGATTCCAACTGCCAGTATGTCTCTCTAGCTTTACACTTCCGGTGGCGACGGTCTGCCCGTGCAACGAATGCACATGTGTTGTGTGATAGGACTCGGTCACCTATGCTTAGTGACGTTGCCAGCAACGGCGCGTCCTTGGATCTTCTCCACTTCTCCAGTTCCGATGACCTACTCCCCTCCGATGCTGGTATTTGCGATCATTCATTTATATTACGTCTTGGGCTAGAACTGGTCCATTCATGTCTACTGACGACGGGACGTACGGCAAACCACATCAGAGGTATTCATGAAGATGGAGCCACGACATTATCTGCTTGGAAATGGAATATCTATTTCCCAGTATCGCCGCATCTTTCTTCGTCCTCAAATACTGAGCGTGGTAGCGACAAGGGGAAAGCGGGCAACCAAGGATATGTGTGGCTAAAGCTCACTCTTAGGAACTTTTCTTTTCTTTTCTTGCACGTCTACATGACCGCACATTCCGGAAGCCTTTCTTTGGTTACCAACAGGGAGTATGCTGTTGAATACTTTTCGCGAGTTCACATATTCTGGTCTCTTTTTCCTATACTATGTAAAATTGTTTGTGCTGTAATGTCTGTCCATTTTCACCATGACTGCGAAATTTGGGTGACTCGGTATGAGGATGAATCCGGCGGTTGCCTAATGTAGATCAAAATGTAGATCAAAATGATAATCACGTTCCTCCTGTACAGTCTTTCTTCAGATCCTCTAGTGCAATGGAACTCGATGACGATCAATATCATGCAATTGGACCTGCAATAACGGCATCCGAATTCGATATTGAAATAGGCATACGCCAGAAGATGACACAGACAATCAATGCTCGGATTGCATGGGCAATGTTATTAAAGGAAATACTACAGACAGGTGTGCCAGAATTCGCTGATGTCGCCTCGCTATGCTTATCATCATCACTCTCAGACGCTCATTCACCTTCAGTTGCACCTGAATCATTCAAATCTGCTGCTCTCGATGCCTTGAAAACATCGGACAGACCTACCGAATTCCTTCTCGACAGGGAAGAACCCCCACCTCCCAATATCCGGCTGCAGGAAGAACTCCGCCTTGCACGTCCAGCACCCAGAATCAAGGTCCCCCCTTCTCGTAACCCGAAAGCGGCATTTTTGTTCATTCGTTCAGCAAATATTGCTACAGCACGTAATGTAGTCCCGGAGTCCGAGTTTCTGATTCTGAAATGCCCGGTTTGCTCGAGAACTACTTTTACCTCCCTTCAGGGATTGTTGAATCATGCTCGCATTTCGCACGTACTTGAGTGGGGTACTCATGAGGAGTGTGTACGGGCCTGCGCAACTATTGATTCAGATTTCAACGTTCAAGATGGCATTGAAGTTGGGGTTGGCGCAATATTGCCCGGTCTTCGAACACTCTTCGAAATGGCTGTGGGGCCCTCTCGTTGTGAAAGTGCTAGCGAAAGTACACCATTCCTTGGGACTGACTCTCTGACTTGCGGCCATCTCACTAGGACCCTTGGACTACATGAGGATACCCCCGCTCTAGCGCCTTTTTTAGGGAAAGAACCCATCCGCAGAGGTATCAGAGTATATGGGCAAGATGAACAGGTCGACGTGTGTACACCCATTCAGAATTCTGCTCTACGTACAGTCCGTGCTGGGGTACGGTTCGTTAAAAGAGGTGAAATTTCACAAACTGAGAAGATGGAACCTGCTGCAGAGGCAGAAGTAGATATAGATCCCTGGAAAGAAGATTCAAATGAATGTAATGGATTATCTGACGACGTACGTTCCCAGCGGGCACTCGATGCCGCCACAACAAGGTTTCATTTCATGACAAGAATCATTGTGACTGATCGAAGTTTGTCGATGGATTCTGGTATGTCCTGGCATTTTGACGATCTAGATAATATACTCAGAGCATCATGAGATCAAGAGACAGTCTTCTCTCACAAGTGGATGTTGACTGTTGATGCACCATCCTACGTGAGTGTAGGGATTTTGGACCGTTAACCTTTGTTCAATGTCATGACCGTAGGCTTATAACATCACAACCATCCTTCGAAGTATGAGCGTCATTCCACTGTCTTCAGTTGAGACCTTCAGGTGTTCAAAACCGGAAATAAATCGTCCTCCTTTCATAGTCGTCGGCCTTGCCTCTGAGTCGTTTCTTGCTAGAATTGACCTCATCTTCAACAATGTAGACGATTCTCATAGTCCAGAAGGTCAACCGTTCTCTCTGGAACATTGGGTCGATGTATGTCTTACTTATATTACGAGAATTATTCTCTGATTGTTCCATTTTAGCTTGACCCAACTCGATGTTCCACCGCTGTGATGGGAGAAGAAAAAATTTATGATATTGAGCTCGACAAGAAAACTCACATAGCACTCCCTTCAGAGTCCCCACCAACAAATTATAAGGCTTTTTGGAAATTTGCTGAAGACTCTGCAGCAGTCAAAAACAAGCAAAGCAGTCTTAATGATGCTGCATCGCCGACATTCAGTATGTTTGAGTTATCATAATTGATAAATGTTCTCTCAATCACAATCAGCATACAAAAAGATTCTGAACGATCTGCTGCCCTGCTTTCCATTGACTAGAGGTACGTTCCCCAGGTATCTTTAGGATTCTTTCTCATTATACCCAGATACGAAAAAAAGGCGAGGCATAAAACCTGTCCCCTACAGGTTGGTGGCTTCCGAGTCGCGCTTTCTAGACTTGATTGAAGGTCGGCGCAAAGCAATCGAGGTGAGGGTGTTCCCCCATCCAAGATGACAGCTGACATAGCTCAAGTGGGGTCGCATTCGTGCACTTCGGGATGCTCTCAATGGAATTGTTGAAAGGGATAGTACTGAAGGTTTTGTCCCGTTCACTGCGGTGGATGTCTATTCTTGGATGCGGGAAGAAGGGCATTTGTGCTCGCAAAACAGACTTTCAGTCCCAGTAGCTGCAAATACCCCCAAGCAAAAAGATGATGGAGAGCTTGATCCCCAGTGGTGTTCTCTATGTGGATTGGAGCACTCCATACATTCTATGTTTGTCAAATGGGAGGACAGTCTCTCCCAAGAATACAGATCGATTACAGGTTCCAATTGCGCAATTGCGGCACAAAATGGAAGTATCGTGAAATTACGGCCGATTAACCTCGATAGTGCGCAGCGTTCATCCACTCTCTTCTCGGTTCAACACCCAACTTGGAAACCTTCCATGAGTCTAGATCCGTCCTTGACGCAATATGTCGTCTATGTCGCTGATCCTCGCCTTACACTCGAGGTCCGACGAGTGATTCACTTGCTCCATCTACCATTCTTTAAAACGCCTTCACATCGTGGATCAATATTTCCATTGGATCAATTGGGCCAAGCATCCGAGGAGGTTCAATCGGTTCTGGCTCCTTATGCCCTATTGGCCATGTGTCTCCGACCCTTCATCCGTAATATAATCTCTTCGGGTCTAGGCGTTGCAAAACGACAGAAGGACTTCGTCAAGACGCAGGTTTTGGCTCGGAAATCGAATAAGTGGAATCAAGACCAAAAAAACAACATTAGTCTCTTGACACCTGCTCACGTCCTTACTGGAATAAGGGAACACGGAAAGAGTGGGGATCATATAGGCAAAGTTGTGTTCCTATGCCTGTCAACGATTGGGACTGCCATTGTATCCCACTGTGAAGAAGACAAATTCAAGAAGCCTGTCGCAGAGAAAATGGAAGAACCATAGTCTTGCCAACAAGGATTGCCACTGTCCTGCATGTCAACTAGGCCGTGAAACTGGCTGTGTGGGTAACAGTATCCTAGGAGTGATGACACCTGACGTCCGAGGAGCCGACAGCTATGGTGACCCAAGTACTCACATCTGACCTCTTGAATGGTCGAAAAGAGGAGTGGGGCATTTCTTCCGTAAGCACGTGGAAGCCAGGAGCTCTGTGAATCATCTATCCAAGCACTAGCGCCTTGCAACCCTCTTTTGGCGCTTGGAATCAATCGAATCGTGGACGTTCATACTAGGATCACACGATGGGACAATGGAATATGACTAGATATGGGGAAATGTGGATCTCCGGCATCGAACAAAGTTGAGAAGCTTGGCTCCCGGTTCTATGGTAAACGAGGATCAAATTTTTGACGCTGTGCTTCTCTGATGTTAATGAACGCAATTCAACCTTAAGGAAGAGGTATAAAGCTGCAGACCGTTCATTGAGCGTTGAGTGACCCACACACTCCTTTCTTTGTTTTTTCTTTCGTTCTTCTCTGTGATGGCTGCGTTGAAACAATGTTTCCTCGCACTTGTCTTACTGGTGTTCTCGGCTGGTCCGACGATAGCAGCAATTCGTGCCGTTGACCATCGCCATCCCATCACTCATGCTCGTATCGCACATAATCGGCAAACTCTGTGTCGTCCCCGACCCTTGGATTCCTCCCAAAAGCCCGACCTTCCTGCAAGTATAGCGACAAACAGCACTCTACCAGACCACTCACCTTCTCCAAATGCCGATGCCGAATCATACATGCCCACAGCAGCAATAGCAACAACTGCACTTCATCCTGACCATGTGTCATCCTCGTTGCCTTCACCTTTGTCTTCCAGATCACTAAAGGCAAAAGCAACGACAACTCCTGGATATTCTTCTCAATATATTTCACTGACACCCAATGGCATCAAGGCAGGTGTTGCAGGTGGAGACGCATATAACATCCTCCGAGATCATATCGGGTGGTGGTATGACTGGTCAGCTAACCCATCTAAACCTGGGGAACCTATTGCGGTCCCTATGCTATGGGGATCAGGCCATGTTGATGCGACAGATGCTCAGAGACTGAAACAGTTTCAACGATTGTCAAGTTCAAGTTCGAATAAGAAACATCCAAAGTATGTACTTGGGTACGAGGAACCAGATTGTACTAGTGGAGGAGGGTCGAGTGGGATGGGGGTTGATGAGGGAGTGAGGGAGTGGGAGAGGCTGATTGCACCGTTGAAGGGAAGAGGGACGAAGATTGGGAGTCCGTCGATGTGCAGTAAGCGTAGTATCGAATATTTATTTGGAAAAATATCTGATTTGTTTTTAGAGCAGGCGGATGAGACGTGGCTCAAGGAATTTGCGAGCAAGATTTCGACGCCCTGGGATTTTACTGCGATTCATGTTAACAAGAATAGCCTCGACGGCGTGAAGAGGGATATCGTAAGTAACGTTCTCTCCTTTCGTAAACCCCCTTGCTAAAATCATCGTTCGTTCAGGACCACTACTGGAAGAGCTATGGCAAGCCTATCTGGGTGACCGAACTTGCCTGCGTAAATGGTGCATCTGGCTTTAGTTCTTTGTCGTTCGGAAAACATTGAACACTATAGTAACAGATCTCAATACGTTCACGCCTTGCACGAATCAACAACAAATCAATTTGTTCATCCATCAGGTCGTGGATTATTTTGAACATGACAGCCGAGTGTACGCTTATGCGTTCAGCAACGGTGAGGGACTCGGTGAAGTTTGGCCAATGGTGCGGAATGGCGTCTTTAGGTATGCCTTTAAAGTTGTCAATTGGTTACCAAAATCCATTCATGGTGGCAGTGAATCTGGGAAAGCCTATCTGAATGCAATTAGCAGATACCACTGAACAACATGATTTGTTTTGTGATCCCTTTATTTCGTAATTTGCTCAGCCGTATGCGCTCTGTTTGTCGGATCTCCCATACATCATTCAAGGAACGAACCTGATTTACACACACTCGACGCACAAGTTATTTATCTAAATCATGCAAATTCATCATACGGTAGAGATCCTATCAAAGCACAGCAAAAACGACGAAAAAGACGGCCATGATAACCCAGGGCTTTAATAAATGTATGGGAAGATGCGATACGGCACTAGTTTCTTGTATCTGTTCCAATCATCACCATATCTGAGGTGATTCGATCAATGTCAATCATACGGTGAAAACGACAACGTACTTCTCTTGGCAAGCTTCATCGTCACGACGTTGACGGTGGATAAGGAGAACGAGGAAATAGCAAACATAGAAGTAGGTGATGGGTGTGTCAAACAGGGTCGGAAGGGACCAAGCAAGGGCCATTACGAGGTCACCACTGAGAGCGGTGCATGAGCATCGGGAGAGATAGGTATGTCAGAGGACATACAGGTAATTGGGATGCTGTGAAACACCCCACCAGCCAGAAATGAGGAGCTTGGTGCCACGTTTTGTCTCCATGAACCTAAGATCTGAAAAGCGTCTGAGTGGGTCGTTGGGAAAGAGAAGGGATGAACATACTCTTTGGATTCCTCCCACTTCTGAACTCGTTCTTCTCATTGTTGGCAGTTCGGAAGATCCAGTAACCCAACAAATTGGCACCGATAATAGCAGCAGTCCACATGGGACCCAGTTCTACAGGATGAAAGGCAAGATACCTCGCTTGGAGGGAATATGTGAATGGGACCCATGTGAGGTCTCCGACGGCGAGCATCCATCCAAATCCATCAGTGGTAATGTCCATGGTTGTGAATAGTGCTGGTTCGTTGTAGAGACCATCTGTGACATACCAGAACTGGAAGATAAGGACGAGCCACATGGAGTCTGTGACCTTCAAAAGACCACCTCTGCGGACGGCTTGTTCGCAGACCATGCTGATGTTGATGAGGACCCAGAGAATGAGGCCTGGACGGAGCTCGTTAAAGGATTTGATGTCGAAGGAACCGATGGAGGGGTTGAGTTCGCGTCCGATGAAGAACTAAAAGGTATTGTAAGGCTGATAAGGACTTGATTCTAGCATTATATCGTACATCGTAGATCATGTTTCCCGAGTTACCACCGAGGGCGAGGAGAGAACCAGAGCGGAAGGAGGAGGCGTAGCAGTAGATTGCTTGTACGATGGCCATGAGTACAGACGCGGTCAAAAGACCGACCCATTTCTCATACAGGATGGTGAACGCCTGGGGCCCAAAATTGAAGACGATACCGCTGACGATGCCGAGGGCGAGCAGGAATGTTGAGAACGCTGGGACACGTCAATAGGCGGCAAGAGGGCGGCAAGAGAGGTGACTGGGTGCTGTACCATTTATTTTGTATTTTTTCACGCTGCCATCGCGGAGAGTGGTGCCGTCTACCCAGTCGCCTGGAAGGATGGCCCATGCAAGGACGCAGAACACGTACCAGACGAGATAGATGAGGGCGGCGTCTGAATCCCAAAGCTCGGACAAGCTGGGCACGGCGGCGAGGAGGGCATCGGAGTCGAGGCTCGGGCGACAGGTGTTCGCGTCGTTACAGAGGAAGAAAAGGGCGTAGGCGACGGCGGGGACGGTGAGGGTGACGAGGAGAGCACCAAATGGCCCACAAAATTCGTAGTGGCGTGTTGGTGGATTCATGGCAAGAACACTTCCTTCCTTTTTCAGACTCCCTCTCTCCCTCCAATGACATCCCTTGCCAGTCGTCTCAACGACCTCGCTGTTGCCCATGCCCAGCTCCTCATAAAGTACGTCTTCATCGGTATGCTCACTGCTCAGCTCACCCTCCTCAGCGACGACGACTACAGACTGCTTCGCCAGGACCTCTTTCAGAAATATTCCACCGAACAGCCATCCCTACCCCAGCCGTCCCAGGACCAGACCCCTTCAGACCCTCCTCTGCGTCGCAAACGCTCTGTCGTATCCAGTTTCTTTTTTCGTGCGATAGGTCGTTCCCCAAAGAAACACCTGTCAGTGGCCCAGAATGCAGTCACTCATACCCAGCAGAAACCTAGTTTTCTGTCTCTCAGGCGCTCTGAACAGCAGCAGCAACAAATTCTTTCGTCTGTCTCGCACGACTCAGATGGTGATTCTGCTGTCTTGATGGCTTTGATCACTTCCACCGAGGCAGAATACACCCGGCTGCTTGATGCCTTCACTTCCTTGGAATCCTCTACACTCAAACGGATTCAGTACAAGACTGCCAGGAGACTCTACACCCCCACTCCTACAAGTATAAATGTGCTCATCGAAGGCCGTGAATGGCGCAAGCATACTGAACCAGTACCCTCTATCGTCCTTCCTCCCCTCTCTTCGGTACCTATTGTGCACCGTCATCATCCCCACTCCCGAGCTCGCTCGCAGCATCAGCCCTCATCTCTCTCGGCCTCCTCTTCTGTCGTTGACCAATCGTCCATCCATTCTGCTGCCTCCTCTTCCAGGATATCTATATCACGTCTTTTTCCTTCTTCCTTACGCAATACCAACAACGATTTTGCACTCCCGATCCTATCATCCTCCTTGTCCATTCGTTCCCATCCACATCCACTTGAACGGCAGAACTCCGTGTCATCTGCTTCGACTCAGAGCATCGGGGCTAACGGTCATCCGCAAACTGTCATCCCTAGAAGTGTAGGAAATCTAGACCATCTGACTAGTCTAGCTGATCGCAAATTGTCAACCGGAATCAGACCTGATCACATCGCCCAAGAGGACGGGACACTGGATGATGTAGATGATGATCCCGAAGCGGCTGATTATGAGTCCGCTCTTAGAGAGTTGAATGATATCAAACGTCGGAAGGAGGACGTTAACGCCAGGTTTGTGCGTAGAATGGACTATCTCAAGGCTAAGCTTCGAGCTGCAGAGCTACATGAACGTGTCATGTATCGCTGAGAATCTTGAATTTTTTCTTTTCTTTTATTCTCTGACTATTTCACGGATCTCACACGTGCTGGACCTAATGTTACCTTTCTTGAAAATTCGTTTTCGTGCCGTTGACTGGTTCTGTACAATCTTCTCTTTATGAAGTCGGTTTGCTTGCCCTGGCATTCACCTTCGCTCATCACGCTTCTGCTAATGGCGTCAAGAAGCCTACAGTAAGTTCAGATATCCTTACTATGTGATACCAAATACTGATTCACATCTGCTGAATAGTTCACCCGTTCACCGATTGGAGTATCCTCGGCGCATTTACTTGCATAGAAATTTAACAGAGTCAAGGAGGAAACTTCACTTGTTTCTCACAAAGGTAGTGATCAAAGCAATTGCCCAAGGTTCTCTGATTAAATCTGTTGCTCACGTTACAGTGTTTGAACCACACCAGAAGCAGTTCATATAATTGCCTCGCCATCTCACATCTTTAGAAATACGCTCCAATGAAATGATACACTTATTTGTCTGTTTTACAATCGAGAATACATGTATTTGGTCCTACTCACATATTCTGAGTTCTACCCCTGTCCTCTTGGATGATGTGTACTACTATCATGACAAAAAGACTGGAGCACTTGTTATAGCAATTGTCTATGTATCTCCTTGCTGTCATGAACTGCCTCCACAGGTATGTGACTAGCCACCATGGCTAAGTCATTATTTATTTTCTTTTACATTTTCTTTTACATTTATTTTATAAAAGAGTCATGGCCTAATGACAAGATGACTCAACACTGATACAACAAGCATGCATATGTACAAATGTTAGTAAATAGAGATGTTTGTATATAAGTAGAGAAAAATCTAGTGAGAACTCTTATCGAGTTCTCTTTGTCTATGCTGATAAGAGAGCAGTGGCTTCATTCTAGCTCAGGAGTCAGTCACTACACTTGCCACTTGTAGATATTGGCTTGTCTATGATGGCTTGAGCAATAAATTGGTTGTAGCATACTTTGATTCTGATTGGGGACAAGACCATGAGCATTGTAAGTCAACTACTGGCTACTTTACTATGCTGGCTCAAGGGATTACTTCCTGGTTAAGTCACAAACAAAAATCAGTAGCTCTTTTCTCTACTGAGGCTAAGTATATGGTGCTCTCTGATTGTAGCCACCTGTAAGGATGAGGTTAGC
>Ga0153986_1000141_pt1 | contig 22893 bp, 26 predicted proteins | sample TSGA070MetaG_FD_104724 | JGI IMG/M metagenome (GOLD analysis project Ga0153986, IMG submission 104724) | Attine ant fungus gardens microbial communities from Georgia, USA - TSGA070 MetaG | ecosystem: Host-associated > Fungi > Mycelium > Unclassified | place: USA: Georgia, Alexander Wildlife... | reverse complement strand
TCCTTTTATCCATATTTCAAGCATTTTCTTCTTCTATACAAGATTTCTCTTATCGTGCAATTGTGTTAACAGTTCATCCCTATTCTCATCACAACACCCACCATCCAACATCTGATGATTGTTTTCTCTCCCCTCACATCCCCTCGCACCATTACCCCGTACCATATGCCGCTTAGTACAATAAGTTATCTATTCTATTATTGTGGCTTTACTTTGTGTTCTTTCTTAACGTGGCATCCGTTGTTTCTTTTCCCCCATTCTATTGGTACCACGCGGACATATTGGTATTGGTTGGTTTTTGGTTGACGAGTCCAGTGTATCAACTATGGTTTTCTGTCAATTTTCTTTGCTTCCCTATCGACCTTTTACCACATTCCCCCAGGCTTCTTGTGTGGTTGTGTACCATCAGGGCCCTTTGTCAAGTGAAGGTGAGTGTCAGGCTGTAATGTGGAAGAATTTATTTTACTGAAACTCAGTTCTTTCCCGTGTTGGGTAGGTTTTGTTTTGATCAACTTTCTATCTTGCTTCGTACGTCGATTTTCGCCCTTCGTTACGAAAATATGGTCGACACGTTTCCCTGTCTTGGCCTGTGTCCAAGGTCGAAATGAAAATCTCGCATCGCCGGATGCCGTTGGGAGGCTGTGGATTGTTGCAAGATGTATTCCGCATTCCCTCCTTGGCTAAGTGGCAATTGTGTTCTCAAGATTTTCTTCTCATAATGCCCGTCATCATTCCCCACTCATGGTCACTTTGCTTTACTCCTTTGTGTACCGCGCACATAACAACAAACAACCTATCTACACATGTATACGCACACCTACTCTTTCCAACTTCACGTTGCTGGAACCGCACATTTGTGCTTAGCTGATGCGCATCTCTGCTTTCTCCATTCCAACGCATCCTATTCGGGTTTTCAGTCCATTTTCCCACTTGAAAGCATGAAATAGATTGTTTTCTCCCTTCATCATCGGTTTTGTTCCATATGATATTTGACGAAGTTCACCTTTTTTTCTTCCCTCACGCTTGCTGCATTGTGTTCGTCTTCGGCGAAACTAATGTCTTTACCCCCTTCCCTTCGTTCTCCTTCGTCCATCTCGCTTATCGGGGATAACCTGAACTGTGACTCCCCCAACACCCCCCCTCGACACCTTACCTACTATCCTTTCAGCTCAAAGTTCATCTCCTACCTCTCATCAATTTTTCATTCCTTCTTTACCTCATTTACCGGCTGGTAAACAATACACTCGTTCTGTTATTTTTTCTTCTTGCCTGCTACCCCTTTGGGTAGGTAGGTAAGCTTATCCTCGGTCTAAAATGGCATAGTACAGTCTTTGATGGAAATTATAGTACATTGTTTTTTGAATGAATGAAATATTTGTTTGTCATTCCTGATCGCCTCAGAAAATGAAACAATCCAGCTACTTTGGCATGTCTCAAATAGACATATATGTGGCCGATACTTGAATCATTGTTCAGTTCTTGTGTCTATGATGGTGATGCTCAGGAAGAAGATAATCAGGGATGGGAAGATTGCTCAAACAACCAGCGGATACGGTCAATGTAGACATTCCCAGTGAGTCCAAGACTATGCTTATAGATCAGTGGCTGTGTACTGGCCACGATGTTATCGCATGCCGACCTGATGGGACACATTCATTCTGTAACTCACAAACTGTCAATGATTTGACACAACAATGTTTCAATGCTGCTGATTTGCCAGGTTATATGGAAACTTAATCTTTGACCGCTATGCCACGGCAGCTCAGGGTCAGGGCTAGGGTTTGTTATGAATCTGAGATAATGCGTGTTGTCCTCGCGTCAGTCAATACTGCAAGTCATTAACTTTGTTCCACGAGAGAAAATTACATGGTTCTAGAGAACGGTGTGTTTGGTCCCAAAACTGAACCCCATTATCGACAGGAGAAAAATCATGGCATTTCCATCTCACTCTCTCTTGTAAATTTTCCTAACCATAATGATGAATGTATGTCACGATGGCATGTATCCTTACGTCCGAGCTCTCTGTGCCCTGCTAGTTCTTTGATCACAGAACCCTGATCAATGTGCTACACTCGACTATCACCCAATGGTAGCACAGTTTATTTATATCCTGCCATTGGATGAGTCAGCCTTTCTACTGCTACAGACATCAGAACTTCCATCCCACCTGATACTATGCAGTTATTCAAGAGCGATTCATCGAGAAACACTGAATATAAAAAAAGAGTAGCATGGACGTCAACTTACTAATCGCGACCTGCGGACAATTCAAGGAACCTCTCGTTATATGTAACTATTCATACGGAGGCAGCAACAAGACCCTGCAGTAGGATCTTCTGGAGAAGGGTTATAAATACAACTAACTATTCATTTGATCACATGTTGTTTCCTGATCAAGACAGTTGAGTTTTTAAAAATAGGTTCAATACAGGGCTTGGTGACTATGATAAGGTCGGCCTGAAACCTTTTTTTTCTGATTGATTGAATCCTGAACCATATCTCCTCACTCAGGCACAGAGAACCAGTTTTTTTGTCTGCTCTGGGTCCTGTGGCACAAGAGAAGGCGCATCCAATGTTGATGAGAAGTCAGTTCGTAATTTTCCATTGAATCAGACCCTAGGTACAATCGCAACAGGTATTACCCGTCACTATTTCAGAGTCTAGACATTTCCATAGGTAAGAACGATACCCATTTTGTGATACGGCTTGTCACGGCTTGAGCGGCATTTTGATATCTTGGTCCTTTCCCTGCAAGCCATTTTTTTCGCAGTGGTCTCAACAGTCCTCTTACTCAACTGGAATAATGATTTCCCAACCGGACGACAGCTGTGGTGACCATTACAAACTGGCGGTTCAGATAATGGTTATGACCTTCCATCTGGACATGTCAAAGACTGTCTTGTTTCAAGTCTTCTGACTTACGTGGTGTTACTAAGGTCTCGGTTAATATCGCTACCAACTTGTTTCCAATGAATACTGGAACACGAGTTACATGATCCTGGTGAAGAACTTGCAGCTGATGGCACCAAGCCAGTGACATACTTTATGGGAGATGAGACGAATCTGCCAAGTGACAAAAGAGATGGGTGCTCTAGATGGCCCATGTTAATTGGAGGCCATGCTGAATTATACAGTTTGTTTATATGACTGGACTTTTGATAATTAATATCAAGAATTCACTGTGGATTCACCATAATTTTTCTTACTTTGCGAGTCGGTTCAGGTCCGTCAGGTAGCGCAACTAGGACTATTTAATCACGACTGTATCGACCAGTATCAGTCAGTATAAGATTAGGTCCAAATGATCTGCATGCTGATTTATTAGCCCGACGAAACCGAGTACGGATGACGCAATTTTTTCACGTAATGGAAGGAAATCTCTTTTAGTAGAGGTCTCCTGTATGGTACAATCAAGATATCATATTTCTGCATGCCAGGCGAAGGGACAAATAAGCGATGTCTTACAGAAAACTTTATCAGACGTGCTAGATGTGCTAAATTAGAGCCGCTCCGATCACCCTCCAATCAAACGAGATCGATACCATAGCTAACCGTGATGCTTGGGTCTCAAAATGATGGCTTTTCACACCAATCCTCTATCCAGAACTCCATGTTCAAAAGTGTGAACAACCACCGTGGAATATTAATGATGCAGCAGAAGTGAACCACAGCGGAGGATCTCATTGATCTCATTTCGTCTAGATTTCATCCAGCCACATTGAAATTCTTGGCAAACCATGCCAAGAAGGAAAGCAAGGCAGGAAAGCAGACCACTGGATTAATCAGAAAAACAGCACTAATCTGATGAACGAATACTAGGGTACAGTTCGCAGACAATTAACGGAAGAATGAAATGATATATTTAAATTTCACGATCTACAGAGCCAACCCACTTCCAGTCCAGCCATGTGACGCATGTAGTCAGGATAAACACTGTTCGTCTCTTTCAGAATGACAGCAAGGCGCCGACAGATCTCCATCGGATATGAAAGATACTCGGCTTGAGCAAATCCAGGATAGTTTGCAAGTATGCTACAGAACACTACAAATTAGCTGGACCAGCAAAGTCGCAATTTTGAACGTACGCTTTGAGATCGGTAGACGCGTCTCCTGGCCCGAGTAATTTGAACAATACCTTCGCAGCTAGGATAGACTCCGCTTTCGCAATGATACGGTTGGTGGTAGTAGAATATGATATCCGCATGTTCGGTCTGAATAACCATATCTTGCGAGATAGGATCCAAAGATTTCAATAAATCCACATATCAGTGAATGATGCTTACAAGAATTCGTCCACGTTCCTCTTCTTCATCACGCAAGATGAATCGATACGTAGCGTGCGCAGATAGATACTCCATCATATCGCCCACAATGAACGCAGTTAACGGAATATTCAGGGGTCTTATTAAAATTGAGAAGGAAATTCAATATCGGTTTCATTTAGGTTGGTGGTCGATGGGTCAGATTAAGTCCGTGAGGTTGATGAGTCACAATCAGTTGACGACCACCCGTATCCAAAAAGAGAAAAATAATGAAATGGAGGGGTGTTTGATAATGAGCGCAAGTGGCAATATAGATAATGTTTACGTACTCGGATGTCGGACTGACAGGGCGTACCGTGTACTTGAGCATTCGATACACCGTCGAACTGGAATTATTGGTATCAACATGTCTCTGGCAATGTCCAACAACATTCCCACACAAGCAGCGTAACAAGGTCCATTGGGAGACATCCTTTAATTACTTGGAATCAGTATCCTCGGCAATGATGAATTCAAGAGAGAATGTTCGCTCAAATGTAGCTCCCACTACATGAACCTCTGTAGCGTGAGAGTTGTTTTGTGAACGACCTACAGGATACCTCATGGGCACCCTGTAACGTTTCATCTTGGACGTTTAGTATCAACCGAGGACACCAGTTCTTCACACTCGCCGCGCCCGTTGCTAGCTGATGACTACAGTAAACCATAGAATCAGTAACCCACGAGGCAGCGGTCATGTAGAACAGGTCATTGGTAGAGTGTCCAATGCCGGTCTTCTTCTGCGTCCGAAACACACTCAGGGTATGGTAGATAGGGAAGAGGAATAAAGGTGCAGAAGGAATTAACATTCACCTGGTTCTGGTGTGTCGCGTGAAGGTTATTCTGATTAATCGCTGACCCCTGTAAAAGGATATAGCTGCCGCCAACGAGAGCTTGACCATCCTTTGGCCAAAACCCGTGTCTCCCGCGCTGAACCACATGCTCGTGCAATTTCTGATCGGAGTGACACATCCATGTCTCCACAAGTTCTTCCCAGTGTTCAGAAGGCAGATCGCGATAATCGTCGATTTTTGCGGAATATATAAGCGGCAATGAACATGATGTGCAAATGAAAGATGTAGGGTTCAAGCTTGACAATTGTGGTGCATCAAGGAGCGCTTGGTTGTTATCGGTCAGATCATGGTCGTATGATCGCAGTGACGGGGAATGTGAGGACGATGGTTGGTAGATGGATGATACTGTAGGTAGTTTGACCTCAAAGTGGGTGCCTTGGACTCTGACGTCCTTTTTACCGATAACAGCGTGACCAGGCAAGAGCAATTTTTGTGAAGATAAGACACCACTTGTGAGTTGTAGAAACTCGCAACCTGATTCCGGCTGATAAGGTGACGGAGGTGCAGGTACCTCAGCCTCGATATTGACTCCGGATATAGCTCCAGATGCTGTAAAGTAGACCAGGATATGATGAAGATTCTCATAATTTTCGGCAACGTAAGAAACGTCAAGTACTGCTCTCAGCTCCTCATCAGAAATGACAATAGGTTAACCTTGGATTGAGCTTACTGGTGTCCTGACTCCTGACCTTCGGTTGTGAGTCGCTGTCTCCAGACGAGGGACGTAACCATGACAAAGGCGGCGCAGATGAGCTCCTGCCGCAGCTCTTCTTTTTTAATCTGGAGGTATAAGACCGAGGTCTTCCGATGGGTCGGTCTTCTTTACGCTCAGAGGGATCAGGGCAGTGGAGGAAGTGAGGTGGAGACTCTTTTACAAACTCAGGAAAACTGAGGAGGGCCTGTAGGTCTGGTTTTACCATTTCAGGAGGCACGGCTTCCCGAATGAATTCTGATAATGTAAGCAGTGCACTGGGATCTTTGGTGAGCGAGTGTGGAATTGCATCTTGGTCGTGCAATCGATGGGATGTTGAGTGCTGTACTATTCTTTCAACAAAAATAGCCCTCTAAGATCCCAGTCTCAGATTCAATCCAAGCTTATTCGAGGGGCGACCTACTTGCTCAAGATCCCTTTTCCGAGACTTCTCTAATCGATTCTGTATCCCCCCTTTAATAATGACTGCTTGATCTAGCAGAGACCTAGACGAGACTTTGCCTGAGAGGTCAAGGATATCTCCCAAATCTCGTGTGTTGTGCTCTTTCTGCTTGCCATTTTTGGTAGCAGACTGATTGGCCTTGAAGGCCCCTCCTTCCTTCCTCGCCCTCTCGAGTTCGGCAAGTTTGGAGGATTTGAGTTCAACTCGCTGATTGTGCAGCTGAGGGGCAACCTCATACAAGCGGTCAATTGCACTAGTCACGGCGTCCAGGTCCAACCGCATTTTCTCGTCCATATTAAGCTGCGCCTGTTGGGCTGGTACAACCTTCTCATTCATTGAAGTGCTGGAGTTCGGTTCATAGCCAGGTGGATTTTTGTTCGGAGCAAATCTAGCCTCGTCGTACTGAGGAAGATGATCGACCGGAAAACATGGAGGGTTTTCAGTGCATTCTTTGCATAATGTCATCACTGTTTCAAGTTCTTCGTCGATCCTCGTCCATAAGAGAGCACTTTCGACTGCAAGGGCAGGAGAGTCTGTTCTAGGAAGACAATCTGTCTGCGAAGTCAGACGTTCCATTTGCAAGTCGCTTAGTTGCCGTTTCAATGTATCTAATAAATCGACTGTAGAAAAGAATTCAGGGTCATCAGCAAAACCCTGAATTGAGGAGCAGTCTACTGCATAGATATTGGACAGGCGACTAAAATGGATGAGAAGAGAAACGAGGGCTTGAGCAAGCGCAGCGTCTCTTGTTGGTAATTCCATGCTGAGAGAATCAACACAAAGGCGCAATTCCAGAAAGAGTTCTAGCTTGGAGGACAAGTCTGGAATTTGCAGCATGTCACCGCGGGCCTGCCCATACCGTAGATTGAGTACAAGGGTTTGGAGATCTAAAGAGGAATTGGATCGTGTTTGCTGAGATGGGAGCGACTGCGACCTGGCTGGTATGGAATGTCGGTTGGGGAAATTTGGACTCCAATGCGTGGGCCCTGACAGGAGATCGTTCAAAATCAAGATGCATAACCTTTGAACACATGAAATGGAAGGAAGGAGATCGCCCTGTTCCGAAGAGTTTCGTGACAGAGTCCAGTCAATTTGCGGTGAACTACTCACCAGAGCAGTCGATGACCCCTGGAAACCACTTCCTTCAGATTGATCCAGATTACTTTGGGCAGCCTCTCTGGACACGTTAGACTCTTCACTTTGACTAGACATTTGGATTTTATCCAGCTCTGCTTGAGTGAATGGAGCTGGTACTTCTGACAACAGAGCTCTTGACTGCGTTGTGACTGAAGGGACAGTTACAGAGCGGATAAGAGTAGCCATATGTCCCTGAAGCAAGCCAGGATTATACTTTCTCGTATATCGGGACCAGTTCAATAGTCCAAGGACCCTACAAAAAGTGAGAAGCAATGCAAGTTGCACCTGATATGCCAATAGATATTCCACGAACTTAACAATGAATTGTCACGTAGCCACGTGCCATAATATTGGCTACTTGCATGTTACTGACCTCGAGTTAAGTTTATTTGTGTCCTTCATGCTCCCTATTTATTTCACTCGTTTGTTTCCAAAGCCACTCAACTTCCGAACCCCTGGGGGGTATACTATTAGAAACCATCTTGTTCTCTAGCTCCTGGAATGTCACCAGGTGGCAGCATGCTTCCCGACTTTACTGATGCTTTGCCCGAAGTCTCATCCGAAAATCGTAAACGCAAGTCTACTCAAGGCATCCCCAATGGAAGTCGCCGGGAGACCATTCTCAATCTAGTCGAATTGTTGCTGCAGAGCGATGAAGTTAAACGTAAGTGTAGACCATTATGATCTATCAGGAGGTTCATCTTGAAAAGGCAAGCAATCGTTGTCCAGTCCTGAAGCTGACCGCGATGCTCGTAAGTGAAAGAATGTTTACCTGCCTGACTGACTGACTTCAAATCTTGTCAGCATCGGTGGATGATCACCTACAGAATACGGGCGCAGATGCCTTCAATAAATTCTCTCAGTGAGCATCTCGATACATCTGCCCTCATTGAGGTCTTAACTACCGGCTCTTCATCCAGGAGAATGAGCGACTTTGATAGAGAGGTATCGTGTACTCTCGTCGCTGTCTCCCATCAGCTACTAACCAAGGGGTTAGTTGCGTAACTTTGCAAATGCTGCACGTCAGTTGGGCAGTTCTGTCGCTATCCTCTCTTCGGCATTCCACCTCAGACAGCGACTTGCACAGATTTTATTCCTCTACCGTGAAAATGCTGCTGCTTTATTTCCCCGGAAGATTTCTCGAGCCCCAAGAGAATTGGTCGTTGATTGTCCAGCTACCGGCAGAAGGAGCGGTCGGAAATGGACGACTAAAACGCCTTCACATATCGTCCGCCCCATTGTTCACGAAGATATTGATGTTGAGGATTTCCCAGATCAGATGGAAGATTTTGCAAAAGACATAAGAACTTTCCTTCATTGTCTTAATGAATTTCCTGAATTCACTGATGAAGCGGTTAACACATCTATTTTATCCTTTGAACGCGATCTTCAGGTGAGTTAATACAACCCGCGACGCTTTGATCTTCGTTCAATCTCGAAAGTACTGGGCTTCCTGTCTTAGGGAATACTCAGGTGATAAGCATCCCGACTATTCGACTTGATTAAATGTTTACTTTTCGATCACAGGTCAGCTTCGAAACCCAGCCGTTCAACGTTATCTTCATGACCTATCGATCGAAATGGGAGAGCATATCGATGGAATAACCTCCACCTTGTCTATATTCATTGAAGTCGGTCAGTCATGACTTCTTGAACTTTTTCACCGGCATTTACTGGTTCCAGGTGTTCCGATCATTCGATTTGCTCAGAAACACGGAGCCACCAACTTGCTCAACCTTTCTACCGTCGCAACTTTATTTTCTGCAGTGACAGCCACAACTATGCAGTTTTCCTATCAACTTGGGGAGGAGAACCTCGCCATTTCTGTCAACTGTTTCTGGTTCGCTTCTCTGGTTTTCAGTATTGCGGCTGCCGTGAACAGTCTCTTGGGATTAACGTGGAAACAAGCAATGTAGTGAGTCGTTTCATACCAAACTCGGAACTAGTTACCAAACGCGCAGTCGATCGCCTGGTGACCGCGTTCCATGGTGGGTTCTCATCTGGATCAAACGATCGCCGTTGGTATTCCTTGTCATGTCGGTCGCGTGCTTTTCCGCGGGACTTTGTTTCTTCACATATGCCTCTGGACAGGTTAGTACGAACTTGATCTGTCTTCATGAATTGAGTTCAATTCTTCTGCTATCATTTAGGCTGAGGTGACATCGACAATCACAACTGTGTTGACTACTCTTACTTCCTTTGGCCTGTGCGCTGTCTCTGCATGGTTTGCCACAGAGCGCTGGATATTTATGCGTTACCGGGGAAAGAAATGGTTGGATGACGTTTTAACGGAAATAACTGAGACCATGCTGCAAAACCGTGTTGTCGACGTTTCTCGTCATGGAATCGAAAAAATCGGATCAGGCTTACTCTTGGCGAACTCAGCAACCTTTCAGATTCTGGATGCTACTCAGGCTCGGTTCCGGGCATTCTTTCTTTCAAGTCATTGTATCTCAGACAGGCAGGACGATCCTGAATCAGCCCTCCCCACTACGAACGACTATGTCCCTCAGGCCTCGAACAACCGACCCAAAGAAAGCCCAGCTGGTATTCTAAGTGGCACTGGTCGAAAGTTTCGCGACAAGGCACCAGGACCCCTGTCCCTTCATACAAATTTTGAGTCTTCTATAAATGGCCCTCGCTCTCCCTCCATCGCTTCGCAGGAAAAAAAATCACCTATCTATGATGTTTTCCCGGGTACGAATGCCACGCTCTTCCCTATTGGTGGTGGTCCAGTGAGTGCAGGAAAACAGCGTTGGATGAATGCTGTCCGTGCCGTTCGACTCCAAGCGGTAGGTGGAGAACAGAGCCCCACACCAACTGTTGGAACACCTGGGGAACCATCTCGAAGAAGGACAGGATCTTCGTCGAATTTGACTGATGCTTTGAAGAAGAAAGCGTCTGTTACAACCAAAGGAGCGATTGCAAAATCACGATTGAGCAGTCTGATTCCGAAGCTGAAGGTACTAGAGGCTGTTGAGGACCTGGCGGCACACACAGCTCTAGTGAAGCATATGGAATTCTCCCCTGATGGAAAATATTTAGCAACTTCGAGGTCAGCGTTGAATTTATAAAATCATTTACATTTCAATTGAATATTCTGGTAGCTGGGATCGCACTTCTGTAATTTTCAAAGTTAAAGTCAGTGTTTCCGTTTCTAAGATAACCTCTTTGTGACGGTTCACTTAGGACCCCTTCGTCTCACATCGAATTCTCGGGCACCATACCAAGGGTTTTGTTAGTCAAGTTGCTTGGTAAGCCTGTAGTAGTATTATGAGCGAGGCTGACCATTCCAATCAGGTCCCCTGACGGTCGCTACCTCTTAACGAAGATGTCGAAAGGAATGAAGGTTTGGACTCCTGACGTAAGCTCACAATAATTATTCATGGCAGTTTAATACAACATTCGACAGGACGGTATTTGCAAGGGTACTATTGAGCGCGAAGAACATGTGGGATCGGTTACCTGGTGTCATTCTGATCATAGTAAATACTTCTCAGTTCATCACACGGGGTCAAAATTCACTCGCAACAGAATTTTTGTCCATTGAAGGTAGCAAGATTTGTCAATTGGCAAGTAGGACATTTCAATGTCTTTCTGCACATGGCTCACAAAATTGACTAGGATATTGCTGGAAAGGTTCTCCAGCTTGCATTAGCGATATTTTGGTGAAGTTCACAATAATTCTAGGAATTTAACGTCCTCAACCTGGGTGCTATCAAAATTCTCGACGTCGCAATTACACCGGATGATAAACGAGTTCTTGCCATTGGACCTCTTGTACAATCACCCAGTGGACTACTCCCGAGTAAATCTCGCCAAGAGAAACGTTTGGTTGGTGAGCACTTAGAATTGCTTCTGCGAGTCGAGATGAACGTTCTTCCCAGTATTGAATATCGTGAACAAACAAATAGAATGGTGTGTCACTCATGTTATCAGTTTCATCGCCTGTGATACAGACGAACAATAGCCAAGTACCCGTATTAAACGATGTCCGTGACGTTACTCTCGTCGAAGCACAAAAACACGAGCTGGTCGCATTGATCAGTTACGAGAACACGGCGCCTCCTCAACTGTGGAAATTAGAGATTCTGAAGGATAGGGAAAATGGTCGAGAATCCTCGAGGTTGACGTTGCGGTAAGTTGTAGGCGATTGCTCCCGTCCGATGCGACACTATGATTAAATAGTCATACCTATATGCCGAAGTGTCCTGTTCATTTCACTGGACCTAGTTATTTCGGTGGACAAGATCATGAGCTTATACTTTGTGCAGGGAAGAGTCAGTATCGTTTTCCTGTTGCCCCTGGATGAACTGACAGTTTTGTGCGAACTCTCAAAAGAGGGTGATATATTAATCTGGGACAGGGAATCGGGCATTTTACTCCACCAAATTCACGGACGAGCGCACAGTGGTGACCTGACTTGTATTGCGTGGAACCATGCGGCAATTGATCCTTTCATGTTCGCCTCCGGGAGCCATGACGGTGCCGTTCACATATGGACTAAACCTCCCGATTCTCCGGAATATCAACCCGAGGAATCTGACGGTCCCGATCACAGGGAAACCCATTTGTATGAAAGAGACTATTTCTCATACGGGAGCATGATGCGATCGAGCAGCCCTACATATGAAGACATGCGGTATTTCGATTCTGAACTGGAGACTCCGGATTTGGAACATATAGAGAATGCTACAAAGGTCCGTCTAAGATCACTTTTAGTCTGTTCCTGGAACTCGAGCGATCCATCTATAATCAGAGAGCCCTTCCAAGGTAGAGGGATGACTAGTGACCAGGCTTGTGGCTTATTTATCTTGTAGGATTTCAATCTAGACGATTGGCATCACTTTTCACTTTTCTTAAGCATTCATCGGTTTTCGTATATATGTAATCCTTTTCTTTCACTGCATATCTTCCACACGCACTTTCGGTACTCTACGTAATACCTCTATTCGTGTAGCATACCTGGCTCAAGAAATATATATTATACTTCACCCACTTCAGATTGGCATCATCAGCTAGCCTATGTGTACCGAAACGAACAGTAGAATGGTTTGGATTCCTGGAGCTGTTCAGCGATTACCTCTGCAGATATTACCAAGAGTGAGTATTCCAGAGCTTTTTATTCCAGAGCCCGTGTAACATATCTTCAGCATATTTTCTTCATTTTTTGATCTTGCCTAGACCTTGCTCCGGTTCCTCGGTGTAATTCCACGATGCCATTTAGATTTACTAAAGCCCCCCTTCATTCTACTTTCCAACCCCCAGCAGCTTCACAATGAAAATTACCATCTAAGAATCATTTATATGCTCCACGTCATTATTGGTCTTCTACCTTAGTCTTCTACCGATAATATTGAGAACGATCATTGTAATTGAAATTCAGGGAACAACGAAGAGAAGTGACTATTAATTACCTCGATGATCTTACGCAAAATATCCTGCGGGAGGCATTATTTGGCATTGTTTGAATGCAATATCGACAACGTTTATCTGGAACCACACAGTCGTTATCTAAATGGTTCATATTTTGTTTCTCGCCTTTCTACTATCTACGGCTCTTAATTCTGCTCTTTGTTGCGAGGGGGATTGCCAGACTGGGATCACAGCAGCGTTCATCGGGAAGTACTCGAAGCCTGTTCAATTTGTCTTCTCTCAGCTTGTGAGTCATCTTGTGCGAAATATGCTTAATCGTTTCCTGAGGCTTGTCGATCTCCCGCTGACAAGGCCACGGAAATATCCCAAAATTTCTCGCTTTCGATAGAGGAACCGCTGCACCTTCTCGAGCCAATCAATTCAACCTTCTATCACACTGCACATGAATTCCTAAAGCAGGCCATATTTCCTTCGTATTTTCATGGAAAGTGTCAGAACCCCACAACAGGAATTAATCCACCAGGTTGTCCGAATCCTAGCTGTCCTGTTATCTGTGGCACTCCTGGATCTCTAGTGTTTCACTATTCCGCACTCCAAACCATTGTCCACGCTGCAACCAAAGCCAACTATAAACAGGTCACCGATCCTGGTTCCCTAGCCTTTTCTGAGACGTTGTCCCGTGTATTGCGTGCTGGTGATTTGGACCAAACTCCTGGACCCCCTCTTCGTTTCGCGCACATTCTCAAGACACATGAAAAGCGTTACGAACATTCTGCCAATCGAACTCTCTCTAGCATACTACAGAGATTCTCGAGTCTATTAGATGCTCGATGCAACAATACTCAAAGGAAATCTAGATCAAGTTTATGCGATTGGAGGGATGAAATGATACCTTACATATTGTCGTTTCCATGATGGCCTCTTGAATTGACTACTTGACATCGAATATCCTATGATTGACATTTGTTTTCGCTCCCATGCATTTATCATTACTGTACATACAATTGAACGCTATGCTATCATCTGCACTGGTAAGAATCTAAATTGAATGGGTACGCAAGGGGAGTCTGGAAGACAGTCTGGCGAATTTCCTTAGATTATGACATCTGGAGATGTCAAATGAGTTTTGGCGCAGACAATTCTGAGAAAGTTTGAGGTCCCAAATTTTCTTAAACCGCTTACAGGAAGTCACTGGATGACTTCCCGTAGGCAATCTAGGGAAATCTGTGTACACAGATTCCCCCAGAATGCTCCATGCCGAGATGCCGAGCCTGAATTTCAAATTGGGGGGGTCTCCCAGACTTCCCTAGGTAAGGCCCCCTGCCAGACTTCCCTAGATGTTCTCTAGCCTTTTATGGATAGACAGATCAAAGTTATATACCATATCTAGAATTTCTCCTGATGTGAAATGGAGATCAATATAGGCTTACAATTAATTTATTTTGCTGATAAGTCTGTTCTCCTTTATCATATCCTTTATCATGAGCTACCAAAGGCCATATAATGCAATTCTTGTCATAATAAATAAAGACAATGAGGTTTGCGGCGTTGTCATTGCATGTCATGTGTCTGAATAGTAGCACAATATATAATAGCAAGCATTGCACAACTTGCAAGTAACAGCTCATCCTGAGGGTGATTCAAAAGAGATGAATTCACCTAGTTCATCTAGTTGTGTCATAGTGCAAAGCATGTATGAGGCATACATGTGACATTGTGATGTCACATCTAGGGAATGTTGCTACGGGAATCGTATTTTTCCTAGATTTCCTCAGACCATAAAATAAAGTTTGCACTACACTCCTAGATTCTCCCAGATTCCTATGGGAAGTCATCCACTGTTGTTTGCTCTACATTTTCGTCCCGTCCACAGATTCAAATCTTCTGGGTTATGTCTCTCTTCTGATTACACTTACCTTTCAATAATGAACATTCTGTTTTTTGATGAGACTACTGAATGGATTTGCGATGGACCAAAGACTGGAGGGTGGACGAGCAAGATACATCTATAATACCTGTTGTTAGTCTTACAACCATCTTATCCGTCATACATTGTCATGAAGCCATCAATTACCCTGCTACTACCGGTAGCACCCAGTGTCCCTCAGAGGTAGGCTCAGTCTCCTCTTCAGCAGCATGCTTTGTGTGTTAATAAGAGTGACAATCATAAGATCCATGCTGGATGAGTCTCTACGATACAGATCTAGCCATTCAGGATCGATCTGACTCATGTGACATGAATTTCTTTTTGTTAACTACCTGCACGTATAAGCATGTCAGCCTGCGACAGTACTGAAGGACAGCCACTACTGCTTTTTTCGGAAAGGTCCGAATGGTCAGACATAACTCCAATCCCTCAGTACGAAACCAATAGTCCCATCGCGCAGATCCTCTACTCTCCTGAATGTTCGTATATGGGATCTCATAGCATTTTTTGAGCTGACTCTTGACAGACAAGGATGCTACTGACTACTTTCGTGCCATTGTGAAATCTCAGGAGCACAGTGAACGCGTTCTGCAGCTCACAGAATACATAATTCGTCTCAATCCAGCACATTACACCGCATGGTAGGCTCCATATCACAGTTTCTCTTCTTACCATATCTCGTACTCCAAAACATAGGCAATACCGCTACGACACTCTACTCGCTCTCTCATCCTCGCTCGAAGCTGAGCTAGTCTTGATGGACGAGCTCACGATCAAATATCTCAAAACATATCAAGTATGGCATCATCGTAGATTGCTCTTAGCAGATCTTCGTACTCCAGTACCTGAGCTCAAATTCATTGAGAGATGCCTTCGAAGAGACTCAAAGAACTATCACACATGGTCTTACCGTCAATGGTTGTTGGCTCATTTTGTCGATGACGATAATTTATGGGAAGGTGAACTAGATTTTATAGAAAACGCTATCGGTGATGACTTGAGGAACAACTCTGCATGGAATCATCGGTACTTTGTTGTCTTTGGCTGTCGTGTAAGGCGAGGAGAAGAAGATCGAACGAGAGTAGCTAGGCGAGAATTAACGTACGTATCTTCAAATCATTATACTTATAATCTCATGCATCGAATAGTTTCACAAAACAAAATATCTCCCTTGCACCAAATAATCTATCCGCATGGAACTATCTTCGCGGTATCTTGGATCACATGAGACTATCTTATTCTCTCCTCGCCCAATTTGTCAAGCCATACACCGTTCCTCTCGATTCCCAATGCATTGACATAGTTGATCTCGAGAACCCTCCACCACCTCCTGATGCTAAGCTACCGTGTGTTCCAGCCTTAGAGTTTCTGGCGGATATACATGAACAGACTGGTGATCAAGACGATATCTTGAAAGCTGTTGAAGTGAGAGTTCAATTCACAATTCAGTTTTGTCAGCTGTTCGTAATCTGTCTTCCTTATAGCTTTGGAAAATGCTCGCTCACGAACACGATACCATCCGCATCAAGTCAATTCTTTCTTTCTTTCTCAGGTCAACATGACTGACGTTTCTCTTAGATATTGGGAAAGCCGAATTCGGGGGGCCCTGAGCTCATTAGCCACAGACTGAGCCTGAATTTGAGGGGCAGCCGTCGCATCCGAAGTGGTAATAACGGAGTGTGTTCTCGCGTTGAATACTTCGGCAATGCCCAAATGCCTTACATCATGCCGTACACCACAAATACAGCATATAATTGGTAAATGGCTCCTCGCCATGTTGGATGAGGTGAATGTGAACGTCACTATTCAGTATCAAGTATCCCCTCAGGTATTCAAGGTTGCACCCCAAGGACTAATTCTTCTTAAAATGAGTCAGTACTAACAAGCAAACACAATGGGACCAAGATGAATGTGTTAGAGAATTTCAAATAGTGTATCATACTATTCAAAATGCTTATGACCCACTTCCAAGTATAAAATATCAATTCACATAGGATGCTTGAGAGTACTTTTGGGAGCGTAGATCTTGTTTTCCCATTATTTCTACCAATGGTTCATGGTTTAAGTTTTTGAATGATTAAAGTAGCACAAAGGAAGATCAAAATTTGATGAAAAATTTCCCTCTGTCTTTCAGGTATCTCGGAGAGTTTTGATGTGGATTTTTTCTGAGAATGTGTTTCATTATGGAAATAATATAGAAATGTCTGTCCCCTTGGATTCCTGATCAGACCATTCTTTCTCTAAAATGTGTACTTTGTCGATTTACTTCCAGTATTGCATTGTCCACCTGCTAGCAAGTCTTTCCGACATGGAGATCAACCATGGAGTGATATGATATTGTTGACTCAGAAAGCACATAACTGTCTGTCACAGGAGCTATAAGATTGGCTTTCTTGGCAGGAAGAATCAGAATCATGACAATGAGGGTTGTAGACATGCTGAGTCCTGATGGACTTCGTGAGGTTTGTATTATCCTCTTGCCAGTCGCAAGGAGATGAACATATGAAATCCCGTTGCACAACAGCTGTATCTGTATCTGTATCCGATGTCCACGTAAAAAGAAAATCTGCAAATATGACTATCTCGGCAAAGTCCTCACATTCCCCACGACTGACGAAGAAAACAGATCCAATGGTGTTGACTGAGAGTTCAAAGAGTTCTAATGATTCAATCCACGTGCTGCCACAACTGAGCCTTCAACTTAATTCAACTTATGATCACTGCGTCGTACGGCCGTAATAACACTTAGTACCATTCTTTCACCGGTACCTTCAACCATGTCAGAATCATCACGAGCACCAGAATCACCAACACTAAATAGCCACCCAAACTTTGACGCAGAGTTCCTAATATCTCAACTCCGTGAAGAACTGCGAAGAACACAAGAAGAGAAAGAGTCTCTCGCTTCACAACATCAGAATCTACTGTCCAAAGTATCCAATATACGGAACACTTTAGGCGCCAAACTCAAACAAGATGCTGTACGCAACTATGTATTTAACCTACTTACCAATTCATTGATTTGAAAATGCTCTTGACCCGTTATTTCTCTGGCTACTGTGTGTAATAACGCTGTCGACACCAGGAAGAACTTGATCGTCAAGAGCAACTCATCAGTCAACTGACCTCCGAACGAGACGACCTCTCCTCCACCCTCGCCCTCCTGCAATCTGAACTACAAACCTCCAACTCTGAGCTCGAGTCTGCTAATACTAAATACGATGCTCTTCGCTCTCGAATCCAACTCTCAGCACAAGAAAATCTCCATCATGAGCGTGAAGTCCGTGACCTCCAAAATCAATTGGAACAAACAAGACTGGACAGAGATGAATGGAAGAGAAGCTGTGAAAGGGAATCAGCTATTGTGGAGGAAGTCAGAGTTGAATTCGAGGAGGTAGGGAGGGAGTTGGAGATGGTTAGAGGCGAGGGGGAAGGTGCTATTGAACAGTTGAAGAGGGAGAAGGAGAAAGCAAGCAACTTGCAATCTGTATTGCAGGATTTTCAGGCTGGTGAGTGATATCAAAATATTTCACAATGGTTGTAGCTACTAAAATAGGTCGTGGCTTGTAGCAAAAGATCATGAACTACAACAGGCTGTTAAAGATTATGAATCTCAACTAGGGCAGGTTACATTATCACTAGCAGAATTCAAATCCCGCGCACTCAGTGCAGAAGTATGTTTCTTCCGTGTCGTAAGACTGCCCTAACTTATCTATGATCTGGAAGCTGAAACTGGAAGAGTCTGAATCTACATATTCCCGTACCCTCCAGTTGGAGAAAGAGCTTAAGGAGAAGAATCTTCTGATGGGAAAGCTGCGACACGAAGCAGTCATCATGAACGAGCATTTGATCGAGGCTCTCCGTCGCCTTCGTCGTTCCTCCACGGAAACCAAATCCTCCGTCGATGTCCGACTGGTTACAAATATTTTGTTACAATTCTTGGCTACACCCCGGACGGATACTAAGAGATTTGAGATGTTGTCCTTGTTGGGTTCAATCCTAAATTGGGGTGAAGAAGAAAGAGAAAAGGCGGGACTGCAAAGAGCTGGATCTCATATGGTGAATCACCATAAGAGTACAGTTCAGGCAGGTAGTAAGGGAGGAAACAGCCCAGAGTTGGAGAAAATCGATGAGACTGAGGTGAGCGACTTACAATCAGTTTAAGTGTGGCTGAATACTGATGGCGTCAGTCGTTCTCCCGTCTATGGGTCGAGTTTTTGTTGAAGGAGGCAAACAGTAGAGATCAACCACCTCCGACACCATCTACTACAACATCATCGCTGCCTGGAAGCCCGTTACTGAGTCCCTCAGCTGTTAGACCACAGACACGACGTTTGGCGTCGACGGGATCAGCTGCATCAGCTACGCTGAACGGAACACCGGAATCCATAGATGGGAAGGGCAAAGGGCGAATGAGGGATTAGTTTGTAGGCATTGCATTGTGGGCTTGAGCTGTCTTGTTTATGTCAGAAGATGGTCTGAGAACCTATAGATAGATGCAGAGGGAGATAGTCGAGATGCGTGCAGGAAACGGAGCAATGAATAAGAAGTTTAATCATAATCCATGCCTGTGGAGAAAATGAGGACCTGAAGCACTCGAGAGGGAAATACTCGCCTCCTCCACCCTCATCGCCTCCCACCCCATCACCGAGATTATCAAAATCATCATTTTCGCCATTATCAAAATAGTTTTCTGCATAGTCATTATCATATTCCTCATCGACATCGTAATCTTCAACCTGCTCATCTGAAAGTTGAGAGCCATGGTCATTGTCAGATTTATCCTTGACACGTGGTGAGTATCAGCAGGAGAGGTAGAGGGGCCAACATACCGGGTCATTGTCCTCGTCATTAAATCTGTCCAGGTTTATTGTGTGTTTGGACAATCCTGATTTGGCTTCAGCTGTAGGGGAATGAGCAGTCGATCAAAACGACAGTGGAAATGATTACATCTTCGTTTTCTCGGTGGACTGAAAAAATCATCAAACACCTCGGTTGGAAAAAAATCAGGATTCAGATCACGCCTTTTGAGGGTGGCTCGAGCCTCTTGAGAGGGACGATACTTGTCGGAATAGCGAGGAAGCTCGTTGTTCCGCGTGCGCTCAACAACATGATATGGCGAATTGCGCAAGCGCTGAGAGAAGCCGAGCTGAAGCTGAACAATGCTCTGCTCATCCTTTTCTAAATCTGTAGATACAGGTAAATGCCTGGACTACTTTTTGGTCAACAACATGCACAATATGGATAGGATACACACTGGATAAAATTGAGTTGGGTCCCGCGAAAGGTTTTGGATATCCGCAAAAGAAAGACCCATAGGCGGCAGGGCTGCTGTTCCGCCAAAGCCACCTCTTCCGCCTGCACGACCACCTCTACCTGTTCCGCGTCCGTGCGACATCGTAGATCATGAGCAGAGGTAAACTGAGCCAAATACAAGGACACGCTTTTCAAACTCCGCCGGCTCCTATTTTGAGCGCACAACAGCCATCTCTTTCTTCCCTTCCACCACCACCCCCCTTTTTCACGCCTCTTTTATTTCTTCTCAAAACCTCGTATTTTGGTCTAACAATAGACAATGGACAAATCGCTTGAAGAGGTTGGTTGATTATCAATTTTCACTGTGTTGCTGACAGCCACGCAACTTGCTCAATTCATTTCGACTAGATCATCACCTCCAACAGGTCCAACAAACGTCGTGTCAACACTCGTCGCAATACTGCGCGAACACAGCTGCTTGGAAACGGTCCCGCGACCCGCGCTCGTGCCGCTGCTGCTGCTGCCGCCGCCGCCGCCGCCGTCTCAGCAAAAGTTCCCGCCTTCCAGACTGTGCCTACAAGCGCCGACAAGATCATTGTTTCCAATTTACCAGCTGACGTGAATGAGGGTCAAATCAAGGTCAGTTTATTCAACTTTGAATAGGTCATGAGGCTGATATGCCATGATACTCAGGAATTGTTCACTTCAACCGTTGGCCCTACAAAGGAAGTCAATCTCAGTCATGATTCATCTGGCCGTTCCAAGGGTGTCGCTGCAGTTACCTTTTCGAAGAAGGGTGATGCCAACAAAGCGTACTCGCAATATCACAATCGATTGATCGATGGAAGTTAGTGTCCCCTCCCACTTACCCCTTCTTGATCGCTCTTTTTCGACATCCTCTACTTTCCCCTTATCCTCTACGTATCCCACTTAGCGCGTGAACCATCGTGGCTCCCTGTCTCTGTTCATTCGTGTGAAGATGTGGCCAAATATGTTGCTGTACAAGACTCACCACCCCTAGTCTGTGAATTCTTTGCTGGATTTCTCGATGTTCCTGTGGAGACGTTCTGTGTTGTTGGTGTTCATGCCTCATACCTGGGTTTATCACCCATTACGATTCAAGGCGGTCTCAAATTTGGTCCCTTGTTTCGGGAGGGGTTATTTGGGATGGTTGCTTGATTGGTCGAACAGGCAGGCGTGATGACATGAGCATGTATGCGTCGACCTTTCGTCACTGCTTGTTGACGCACTTGTGTGTTGCTTGTTCGTTCATTGTTGTCTGTACAATCACATCGCATGCGACATGGCGTTCAGCACATCACAGCCGATGCAACTGTGGCAGTAGCACCTCCCCTTCCTGGCTGTCAACTGCACATTGAATATGTTTCCCCCGTTGACATGACTTGAGGTTTCTCAAGTCTAAGCCGCCTGGATAGTTCGCCAATCATCACAGTAGGCGTTTTTGTATCTGACTCCGTATTTGCGGTTTTTCCCATTCGAATGTGGTCATGACTGGGTTCCGTCGGCATTTGGGGGGTGGTGGTATTCATTCAACATTGCGCATAAGTCGATCAGGCAAGGCTCAAAGTGATGACGGGTGCTCAAGTGGTCGTATTCTCAAGGAATTCTCATATGATGCAGCACGTTTGGAAAGGGAGTATTCCACGAACAGAGACAAAGCCACGAATTTTGATCTTGGTAATGGCCCTTGATGTGTTTCACTTTTACGCCCTCTTTCACTCGCCTTTTGTGTTCCTGGTTCGCGTCCCTTGTGTCAACCTGAAAGCTGATCGCTTGTGCTCTCTTCCCTTCCGCTACGTTTATCTTGAACAGAGCGACCGATGAAGATTGAAATTGTCGTCGATCCTTCGCGCCCACCTCCCTTATCTGCAAGAGTTACACCTGCGCCCGCAATGAACGGTACTCAAACGAAGTATGTAGTGCCTATCTCCAATGCCGATGTACCTGATTGCGTTGTGTGACAGGATGACTATTGCTGCTGGACGAACTAATAATCCAAGACGCCGACGGGCTAGGAAGGGTGACAGGCCGCCGAAGTCGGCCGCCGATTTGGATGCTGAGATGGAGGTTCATCCCTTTCTTTTGATTGAATGCAAGGTCTAGTGTTGACATCAGGCTTGCAGGATTATACTACCTCGAATGCTCCTGCTACTGTCACTACGGCACCCGCTTAATTTCACGTTATGTGAGCAATGAAGGACTGAACGGTAAAAATGTTGGATTTTTATCTCGTCTTTGTTACTTCTATGCCATTTCCTCTCCTGTCCGTATTTCGTTTCGTATATTGATATCGATTTTCGTGATCGTCATACCCCTCTTCCACCTGGAGTTTCGGCCGCTTTGTGTCCCTCGGCGTCCCTGATCTCTCACTTGAGTCATGGTTGTCTAGATATTATATATTAATTCATGGTTGTTGTCTTCTTTTCCTGAAAACAAAACCTATGAAGGGCACTAGCAAGCAAAAAAAACGAAAAATAAACGGTGATAGGGCTCTTGGTGGAACATGGAGAATCATTCAAAATTGTATCATGGGTGAACATGTTCATTTTCTATGATGACATTAGGATTCTATATCTGCATTCTACTACATTCTACAAGCCCGTCCATGTATATTTGCAGCTTGACCCGCTATCAGTTGGACAAACAGACCAGTCTGTCCTCCCGAGTTCTGGGTCCCAGTCTGCCGTTGCCAAACCACGCAAGTGACTCTCCGTACGACAGCTTCTCTGTTTGCAGATCATACCAGTATGCTTGGGCGCTGAAACACACCGTCTTGATCGTCTTGACGCGGAATTCATCATTTGAGGAAGTACGAAAAAGAGAACTCTATCTAGCCCCACAGCAACTCCCGAATAGCAGAAAGGTTG
>Ga0153986_1000140_pt1 | contig 23135 bp, 17 predicted proteins | sample TSGA070MetaG_FD_104724 | JGI IMG/M metagenome (GOLD analysis project Ga0153986, IMG submission 104724) | Attine ant fungus gardens microbial communities from Georgia, USA - TSGA070 MetaG | ecosystem: Host-associated > Fungi > Mycelium > Unclassified | place: USA: Georgia, Alexander Wildlife... | reverse complement strand
TTACAGAAGATAGCAAAGACGGTTGGCAAGAAGAAGTGCCCTCCTGTTATCGATGTATGAATGTTGGCTGATGTTCTGCATACGTTATCGTTTAGACACTTCTTGACCACATGTGTTGCTGCCCTTTCAGAATATTGGTCATGATATAGTCATTATCATGTCGACTTGTGTATGTACCTCACAAAGCCGTGATTCTTTCGTTCTGTGTGGTGTCTTCTAGAATAAAACTAAATCCGTTTCATATATATCTTCTACACGTGGGTGAACAAGCAATTTAGAATGTGCATTACTCCAAATGCGTTCGAAATTTGTCTCTGTTTCTTGTGTCCAAGTTGATGCGGATCAGGTCAAGAAGCGTCAGAAAAGTCTGACCGACTCTTTTGCAAGCTAACATATTACGTTTCTCGTGAGCCACAACAAAATTTTCATTCGAAGGCACTCACAGATACACCGCTCAATGTCTCCAATTGTAGCATCTTCTAAGACAAAGATAACTCTCAGAAATATCTCATTCCCTCGAAAACTACGCCCCTCTACTCACATCCAGGCCTACTAAGGCATCAGCTAGTGTAAATAACCACCATAAGTGTTAATCTATCTATCCTCGTCAGTTTCTTTCCGCTATTTGCCTAACTTGACGGGAGAGTCCCAAATTTCAAGAGCGACTTCAGACCTCATCGGATGCTCCTGGAAAATCTTCCGACCGCATCCGAAAAATTCAAGAGATAATTATCCATGCGGAGGAAAATCTTTCCCTCGATGACTTTGAGGAATTCGCTGTGGTCGAGGACCTGGCGTTTCGTTAAATTGACAAAACGGGCGCGTCAACACTTTCTGACACCTCTCGAATGATGGCCAGAAAAATGGTACGGATAGTTTCAGTAGAGTTTTCGCTAAAAGGGGAAAGAAAAAGACAGGACTGATTGGTGACTGGGACGATGAATGATTATGAATTTATTATGATTGGTATCTGTTGTGATTCATTTGCATAGTGTTCTCAGTGACAAGAATTCTCAGGTGTTTCCCTTATCTATATTTTGAATTCTGGGAGTCATTTTGTGGACAGGTGTGACAGTGATGTTTGATAGCTCTTAAATTAGAGCGCGCGAAGCGAAGCTATTCCGATCATGGTCACTCTGAACCTCCAGCGCTTACCAAGTCTTGTACCCTTGGTTACTCCTCAATACCACCGTCTGCCTGCTGCAAGTCTCTTCAACTTTAAGCAGCGAAGATGCTTTAGGAGACAATTTAAGTTGATCACAAATATAGTCCACAGTCATTGACATAACCGTTCTGGATTATCCTAAAGACCACAAACGACAAACTGGTATTTCACAAGGATGACAATCCAACAGCTCGCAACAAATCCCTGAGCTCGGTCTCTTTTGTCACGATGCATATGACTGCTATGGGATTTGTCAAGTGCAGACATAAGTTATGTCTGTGCTTCTGTGCTATTACCATTGCCCGTGATTTATCCAGCTGACATACTGAATCCGAATTTTGCCCGCGGTATCAAGGATAGTTAAGAATGCGGATATCAAGACAAGTAGTGCCAAGTGATTGCTGTTGTGAAAAAAATCCACAATGCCCCTTGCGAATAGGTCCATCAAGCTATCCGCCTTCATCTTGGCCACCATCGCTACCAGAGTCGTCGGTGATGACCTAAATATCTATATTGACACTAACCTTGCCACTGGGTGGGAAAACTGGAGCTGGAGTAGCACTATAGACTTTGCAGCTACTGACATCGTCTCTGGCTCCTCGGGCAGTAGCATCTTGGTCACTTCTGATGCGTGGGCTGCTCTTTCCCTCTACAACCCAACTTCTTTCAAGACCTATGCCGGGTTGAGGTTTGATATCACTGTCAGTCGCTAATATATTGAACACTTTCTATAATTCATCTTCAAGGTCTTGGTTTAGGGAGACCAACCGGATGTTACTCTTTTGATCCAGTCTGTTGCAGATTCCGTTGACGGTCCAAGTATTTCATTGTCTGCGATCAGCAAAAGCGTCACTCCAGACGCATTTAGTACTGTCTTGATTGATTTCAGCGCCCTACCTGGATCTGGGGCTGCTCTGGTCTGTCTTTTGATTTCATTGGAGCTAGTAAATCTTGAACTTATGACAGGGTGATGCTAACTGGGACCGCATCAGTTTACAGGCTGGTGGTTCTGGTGCAACTGTGAGTTTCTCCAAATGTGTGCGGAACTTCATTGTGTCCTGATTCGACTAGTATCATCTTGACAACATCATTTTGGTCGAATCTATTGTCGTGCTCCCGGAGTTTCTAAGTGCCGAACCTCTCGCGAGCAACATTCTTGCTGTTACCACGAAAGGAGACGTCGATTTGAGCACGGTCAAGGTCGCTCTGAATGGCTCGGTAGGTCCTGTAACCTACGCTCTCCTTCAACCTCTGAAGCTTGTCGAAGCCTATTGCATTTACTGGGCACAGCACTTATGTGCCGGTCGATTCGCCTTCCCTCTCTATTACATACTTCACACTTGAGACAGATTTTGCTCCCGGAACGCTGACAATTACGGCTGGAGAATCAAATTTCAATCACACCCTCCCTAACGTCCTCTATGGCAGGTTTGTATTGTGACCTCATTTATCGTGCAATGATGCTCAGGATTTCTCTTCAGTATTGTCCAGGCAGTATCCACACCGATCGATTCCCATATCTATGGTGTCAACTTCCCTACAAGTCCTGACTATATCGAGCATCTCGGTGTCACAATTTCTCGTTGGGGTGGAAATGCTGTCACTGCCTACAACCCATTTGGTGGGTTTACCAATGCCGGAAATGACTGGTACTTCGAGAACAGAGACTCTGATAGCGCCGATGACTGGGCTGGCTGGGTCCATGGAGCTGGCTCAGATACATTGGTGACTATTCCTGCGTAAGCATGATGCCTTTCCGGTGACAATTTATCCAATTTAAAATTCTTGCAAGTCTTGACTGGGTCTCGAAAGACAACACATCGTACTCTTATCCGAAGACGATCTATCCAGGTTGACACAATTCCATCTCTGTGTATCATTCTCTCTTATCATTTGTTGTAGATCAAACTGATTTTGACCCCTTTAACGCCGATGCGGGCAACGGAAAGCTCTCCAATGGTTCTTGGGTCTCCCCTCCTAATCCCACAACCGTTTACTCTGCTTGGAACACAACATTTGCTCAAAAATGGCTCAAGGGGCTGGCAAACAAACCCACGATCGTTACGATAGACAATGAAATTGAGATTGCGTCAAGTACGCATCAGGACATGCATCCCGTGTACATTTTGCAATCATGAAATCATTACTGAATTGCTAATATGCTGACAGAGACATCGACTATGATGAAGAGCTCGATCGAGTTGTCAGGTTTGCCACAGCAGCCAAGGCTGCTCTTCCCAGTGTCAAAGTTGCTGCCCCTTCGACGTGCTCTTGGTGGTTTTGTGAGCAAATGCTGCTATGTCATTAACCAGGGTATTAACATCTGTTCAAGATTGGACGAGTATGATTGGTTGGGATGACACTGCCGCCCACGGCAATATCGATTTTATCCCCTGGTTTTTGGGTCAGATGAGTGAAGTCGAAAAAACTACGGGCAACCGACTTCTTGATTACCTCGACATCCATTATTATTTCCAGCCTGACACTAGCGCTAACGATGATGCTGCTAAAGCTTTAAGGCTTAGGATGTCTCGTAGCTTATGGGTAAGTTCTTCTGACTGCCGCTCTCTGTGCCACAAACTTTCTAATGACTCCACACAGGACCCTGATTATGTCGACGAGTCCTGGATAGCTACTGATCCACAAAACCATCAGTGGGCTCCTGATACCGTTCAGTTGGTCCCTCGTATGAAGACTCTCATCGACAATAACTACCCTGGAACCAAGCTCTCAATCTCCGAATGGAGCTCCACCGCTGATGATGATCTTACCGGTGGACTTGTTACTGCCGATGCCCTTGGTATTTTTGGCAAATATGGTGTTGATGCCGCTACCTATTGGGCAACACCTGGGGAGCAAGCCCCTGTAGGCTTGGCTTATTGGCTCTATCGAGGGTATGTAGATTGCACAAGAATAAATCTCTTCATACTTTCTCATTCATGAATTCAGGTATGGTACATACTTTGGCGACCGTACTGCCCAAGTGAATCTCACGAATCCTGATCCCAACACTTGGGCTATCTATGCTGGATCTGATGATTCCAAGCTCACCCTTGTCGTCCTTAACAAGAATCCTGATAAAGCGCTCTCATTCGATCTCTCCAATGTACCGACTGGGAGATACTTTATACGCCATTTTGGCGGTGATGCTGGTGTTGCCAAGTGGCAGGTATGAGATACTTCTTTTCCTGACATGTGCCAAAATTAGCTGATCTTTTCGGATCTAGACTACACTCGATTTGACAAACAGCCGATTCATCGTCGTTCCTGGCTATACTGCCGTTTTCCTGAAGCAGCAGTGATCAACCGTACCAGAAAGTATTCCGACTGACATATGTAAAAGCTTCTACTCGCATGTATATTATCATGATCCTTTCTGGAAGAATTGACAGCAAACGTCCCCAGGGGTACTGCTGGCTCTATCAATTAGACGGAGACTGCACCATTGATTGTCTCATCATTCAGTCTTCATTTCATTAATGACCCCATTAATCTGCCATCAAATGTTACAGTGTCTACCATGAACATCAGCTCAGTTTCGTGCCTGAGGAGAGATTCATCATTTATGATTCTATCTATGAAAATACTCCTTGATCTTGACGAATGTCATCAAGTTTATGCCTCATGAAATTGAGTTCTTTATACTTGTCCACGTCTTACTCCACCCCTGGAGGGATGCGACCGTGCACAACTGAGAAAAACAGTGATTGGTTACCTAATTGCCAAATTCTCTGGTCCACTGCGAATCGTATCAAATGTCAGGCAATCTTGTGCGACCAAAATTCACTCCTATCCCATGTTGTCCGGACAGTTCATCACTGAAAAGCGATGACAATCAGTGGAAGCTTATCATCGCCTGTCCAGCGGACTTCCCAGTTGAGCTTGTATTGCTTCTTCACCATGTATGCTAGGAACTCTGTTCAAGAGCCATATAGTTCGAAACCGCGATCTCTCAACTGGTCCATCATCCCGAATATAATTCTACTCTGATCCTTCGCTCTGATATCGTGAGGGACTCAACAGAAAACATTCCTGCCAAGACACCTCCGCTATATGGATTTACGAAGTTGAGGTACATTCATCGTAAACTCCTTCCCCGCCGGCCCGGCCGTGATGAAAGCCTGGAACAATATTGCACATTTTATTCTTCGAGAGCATCCGAGACTGGGCCCTCTCTCATAGACGCTCTCGTCCTGACACCGATTGTCTCCCCGGAATCCAAATTACCCTATTATCATCCATCAGTCCATCACATCGCCTTCCGCTATATCATTTCAGCATCCTCCTCTCTTCTGAGGATTGAAGTTTTGCCGCTCCCAAATATACCCACAGACCCAGCCTCACGCCTCTATAGAACCTGTCTTGCATTGCTAGAAACCCTGCACAGGTATGGATGGGGGGCTCTGACGAATTACAAGAAACGGGTAGTGCATGATTGCCTGGTCCCACGAGAAGAATATCAAGACTTATATCTGGTGATGCGTGAAAGATATAAACATCTTGTTGCTACATGGAAAGAGGTCACGGACCCTCTGAAACATGTCTTTGAGGATATTGGTGTTGCGACATTCTTGATGCTTTACTGGAAATCTGCTTATCAACATCTTTCCTTCCTCGACATTGCCGTCTCTGAACCTAACCGACCATGGACAGCTTGGCCTAGACCACCTGCAGGATTTTTAGACTTTGGGTAAGGATACCTGAGATACATCCAACTCCTTGCTCACACTTGTCGATGACAGGTGCGGTAACGGGTTGCTCACACATATTTTAGTGAGTGAGGGATACACGGGAGGAGGAATAGATATTCGATCCCGCCAATCTTGGACACAGTATCCACAAGAAACACAAGCGCAGCTTAGAGTTTTTTCATTTGATCCTACGTCAAAGAAATTGCCGCCTTTCCTACTACCAGGCGTTTTCATCATTGGCAACCATGCAGATGAGCTAACTCCTTGGATTCCTGTTATGGCTACAATACACAAGGCAAGCGGCTATCTCTCAATTCCCTGTTGTGCCTGGAGTTTTGATGCGAAATTTGAACGCTCATCAACTCCGTTCTTCCCCTTGTCTAGTTGGGGTACAGTCGAGGAACCTTCATTGATCCACCCTGAAACTGGTTTACCCATAGAAATTGTCAATGATCTCAATTTGGGTGGAGACGGCAGTCATACGAGCTCGTATTCAATCTATCGTATATGGCTCGCCAACCTCAGTCTTCACTGTGGATGGGAGCTCGAGTGCGAGGTCTTGAGAATTCCAAGCACGCGAAACTGGGCTATCGTTGGTGAGTAATCACACTTCACCTCAGCAAAGTCTATTTATACTGTTCTGCAGGCAGTAAAAGGTTGTTGACAGCGAAAGAAGATGCAATCTTCAACGCACAGGCTATAATCTCTGGCGTTATAAGCCGTGGTGTCTTCAAGACAAGAAAGCCCGAAGGAAAGGCAGGACAGCATTGAGCGCGAGCCAGGTGGAGTTATATTACTCTGACAGTGGTCATGAGATCGCAGCGATGGCTACATGGGCTTGACATGATCGACGTGCAAAAAGTCTATGACTTTATCCAGTTGTTGGTTCCCGCCAAGATGTGCAATTTCTTCCCGTATCTGCCGTTCCAGAGTGTCCAAGACTGTCATGGTATACTCGAAAGATCGGGTATGATCTCGCAAGTAATTGATAGTGTGTACCTTCAGTGTTGGTGTGGTCGGTCGTTTCTGCAAGACGTCTGTAACATTTGAATGTAATCATTATACATCCTTTATCCACAATCTCACTCACTCAAGATCCGGTTATTGGAGGTGTCGGCAAAGATGCCATGCACAATGGGGAAAGAAAATTTTCCTTCGGTGAGGTCTTCCGCAAAGCCTTTGTTTGATGAGTACTGCACATCAAAAATCAGATAAAGGCGTAATTTTATAGAGAAACTAATTACCTGAGCACTTTGTAAATTCATGAGATCGTCACGGATTTGGAAAAAAACTCCAATCAAATTTACGAGGGGAATATAGTTTCTACTTCACTTTAGTCACAGACTGGATAAGCGCCGTAAAACTCACACGTCGAGGTTTTGTGCAGCACAAGCCATCATAAGTTTGATGCCGATCCGCAACAATCCTCCCGTTTCTGGCAAGATCGGTAGCTGACGATATGGAAGTAGGGGATGTTCTTACTATTGTTCACCATTTTTAAATATTCTTCTTCGCTTGGACATCGAAGGGAATCTCGCCAGAGGATTTCAAGACCTTGACCACGATGAAGTGATAATAACTCTGCTGAAGATGTTTACATCGGTGAACGGAGCAGTGGAACGAGATAAGAGTAAGCTCACACGTCACTATTGCATCGAGGTCATAAGTCAAAGGCCTAGAAAGGCCCTGCTTCAAGGAAAATATTTTTTCAAATGCAAGGAAATATACATAATTCGCGCTGTTGATGGTTTGTGCAATTCCATAGATCTTATGAGCAACTAAATGGGTTTATCAGACAGAAGAACAAAAAACAAGGAATAAGCATACCTGGTGCACCTCTACGGAGCTGGGATTGATCCTCTATGTCATCCACCCTGGCTATCTGGTTCAGCTTGGGAGCGTAACAATTTCAGCACATCTATATTTACATGAGACTAGCTGTGTGAAGCATGTCGACGATCATGGTGATGATGGCGAGTTCTCGATGCGGGACTTTAAGCCATTCATTGAATGCCGCTATGAGCTTTTCGCGAAAATCTTTTCCTGCATTTCCGGCTGTGTATGTGAAGGGTTCTAGAAGCCCCTGTCGCCTGACGTCAGCAGCTTTGATCAACTCTCAAGAGATAACATACCGACTCATTTTGTGGAGACCATTGAGGTTCTTGTGAAAGAGCTTCCAGAATGTTGTCATATATGTCCATAGCGATTGTTAATGGCACTCTGAGGGAATTTGGGACAAGTGTGATTCTCATAACAATAATCCCTAGCTGTGACATCACTGTGTCACACACGCACGAGACGCGTCTCGCTTTTTTTTAATTTCACCAATTTATTACACGGTGCGCGATCACAGTCCGTAATCTCGTGCATGTTTCGCAATGTTAATTGTCTTACCTCTTTAGAAGGTAAAACAGTTTTTTTCTTACCTGTCGATATGTCTTATGGTGAGATACTTCATCTACAACTTTACTGAAAGCTTCTCTCATTTGGTACAAGCAATTGACAGACAAATTCAGACTCCCACTGTCTTTGACATTTCCTGGGGAAAAACTTCATTGTCAGCAAAATAGATTATAAGCCCATATTTGTCTCCACTCCACAGTGGATCAAGAAGAATTCTGGATTTAGTATGTAACCTTGATCCGTCTATCTATAAAAGGCTAGAGAACATCTAGGCCAGATCACGACATTTAAGGAAGTCTGGGAGACTCCCAAATCAGGGTCGGCATCTCGGCATGGAGTATGATTATCTGGTTATCGTGAGAAGCATCTGCTACAGGCACAGACCAGCTGCCACATGTTCATTCCATAATTCATTCCATAAGTGAGAGGAGTGTATACCTTGCCGGGTCATGATATTTCATCCAATATTCCATTTTTGGAAGTTTTGTGCAGACCCGGCATTACAACCGTGAACGTGGCGGATCAAGGAGGTTTGATGTCATATGTACTGTCATGCTATCGGTTTCTTGCTCAACTCCAGAAAAAAAGTATGTAACATTTGACACACTCACCGGGCAGATAGTCCGCCCCATACCGCCGAATCAGATGTTGAATATTACGAAGTTGATCATAGTGAAGATTTTATGTCAAAGAATTTAAACCAGGATTATTCTTCAAGATTTTTTTCACGTATCGGTTGACAATCCAGTGGATGTTATGAAAAGCTTCGAGTTTCTAGGATAGTATCGCTACTGAATATTAGCCACCATTTCAGTCCAGGATGAAGGATAGATCTTCAAGATAGATGTGTCAGTTATATCATCTTTCTTTCACGTTCCAGCCTTTCAAAAGATCCCGGACAATCATATAACACGCAGGCATCTCTAACAGATATTGTGAGTGGAGGCTATAGCTCTTCTGAGTAGGGTTTGAATTTCCGACCACTTTTCTTGATTACGTTTACCCATCAATCTCATGTAGATTCTTTACTTTTTGAGCAATTGAAGTCAAGAGATGTGCATTCAAACTTCCCAGTTTGTGCAACTACGACTTGTAGATTATGCGACAAGACACAGGAAGTGTTTGTCATAGAGTGCGCGCTGATTCAAATTAATTGCTTGATCGTTCTTATTCGCACCTTCTTTTCAAACAAAACTTCTTGATAATTTCTTGATGTCCGTCTGGCACGAGGTTCAAGGTGAAGTCCAGATTCGTGAGCTTTGCCACACGGTAGCTGAAGCAATCACAGTTGATGAACCCTCTTTCAAAGGACATGGATGAAATACTGCATGCAGCCATCCCAGTGCGGCAATGAAAGGAGCCTTCAAGTCAATCATAGGTCAATTCTGTTATCTTTCCTTTCTCCCAGAAAAGGCTTGTTCAACAATACCTAACTGGTTCGTTATTGTCGGTCAGCCTCAAAGTTCAACACCCACGCAAGACACCGTTGAATCAGGACGCTCTGGACGGGGGAAACTGAATCCAACCCTATCTCTGATATAGGGCTGATCCTGAACAGAGGAAGTTGTTGCACTGTAGAACGTCACTAAATTTCTGAAGACTCGAGAAAACATCCATGGTTGCTCAAAGAGAGCACTGTTCCTCGCACAAAAGTTCAGGAGACTCGGGACTTTTCTTGAGGAATTTTGGAATCCAGCAACCCAGGATTTTTTGACACAGGATCTGGTAGTTCTGTCACTATGACTTGTCCCAAGTCAAGTAATGGCGAATTCGACGTCACCTAATCGCGCACTCGAAGGAATTACAAATAATACTTTAAACATGAGTCCAAGGGCATTGTCACCGGAATGAACAATGGACTTCAGCTTTTCGAACGCACGAGTTAATCTTGTAGACTTACTGGCAAGAAGGGCTAGCATGCGAGCATGGTTCACAGAAGCTCTATCGGGTATTCAAAGTATTCCAAGTCCCGTGATGGGCCTCTTTTGGATTCTATTTCACAACAAGAAAACCAGTGTTAAGACGCGAGGGATGATGAACGCTGACATACAATTCTCCGTCCGTAGTGTTCGGTCCTGTAAGAGCGAGAATGGGAGGCTTGAAAATCCAGTTTTTTTTGGCTCACCTACAATCACTTCTTCTTTCTTATCCCAGTGAACTCAAATCCCATTCATCTCCTTGACATCTTGTCAAGAAATTATATGCTGAGCCCATGAACCCCAGCTACATTCCTGACCCAGCCCTTGAGGGGTTCTCTAGCATGGAACCCCAGACTTCGATTTGTAGCCACTGTGGAACTGCCTTGACAGGGACAACTTGCGTTCCTCCTTCTCCCATTCCACATTTAATAGGCTCAAATGTTATTCCAACCCAGGAGCAGAGTCGCTGGATCCAGAACACCGTCGACGGTGCCCTGGTTGATGTGAAGAAGCTGAAAGGAGAGATTTGGCGGGTAAAAAGTGTTTTGGCACAGTTAGAGGCAGAATGTCAGGTGCTGGAGGGATTCGTTGTTACACATCAGGCGTTTTTGACCCCTGCGAGACGAGTGTACCCAGAGATATGGGCAGAAATTTTCAAACACTGTCCCAGGGGATCACAACACCGTCGGTTCCCGGAGGTGGAGGATAGCTTTGACGCAAACGAGGGACCATTGGTCTTGACGCAGATATGTAGGGCTTGGCGCCAAATTGCCATTTCTACGCCGCAGCTGTGGACTACGATCAGGCTGACATACCGAGGCCACAGCTCATCGCAGACAGCACTCGTTCGCACGTGGATTCAGAGATCTCGTGGTCTTCCGCTGCGCATCGCTGTAACGGAAGCTAAACCGGCGGGTTATCCCAAGATCTACCCTCCACTGGATTGGAGCCAGAATGAGGTCTTGCGTGAACTGTGTATGTCTTCCGGGAACTGGAAATATCTGTACCTATTACTACCCGCCTCCTCTTTACCATGGACTGCATTCGACACAGTTCGCCATCAACTCCACTCCCTCCAACATCTGACTGTGTATACTTCTCGTGGATATGTCTCTCGTGAAATGAGGGTGGAGATATTCGATGTCGCACCCCGTCTTCACAGTATTTCAATGGATTATAGTTCCTCTTTTTCGATGATCCATGTCCCGTTAGCGCAAATCACCCGCCTTGAGTTTGCCTTGCACAAACACATACCTGCCTATATCGACACCTGTCTTTCATCGCTAAACCTGGTGCCCAATGTGCAAGAGTGCGTTTTCCACATGGGAACGTGTGAACCTTGGACTACCTTGCCAACGGTGCACCATTCCCAGCTACGTTCTCTAACTATTATTGCCGAGCCATTGCGTGATAATGCGCAGGAGGGACTTAGTCCGTTCTTCGGCAACATTTCGGTACCAAACCTCAAGTCCTTAGTCGTGCATTCAGTCGCAAACGGGAGGCAGTGGGATCATTATTCGTTCGGACACTTTTTATCGCGAATTCCGTCACTGGAGTCTTTAGAGTTAAAATGCGATTGCATCCAGACAAATGATTTGCTGGAAGAGTTGAGAGAGGCAACATCTTTGTCTTCACTGACATTATGTGTCCCTACAAGACCAACCGAAGAACTCCTCGACTACCTCGGTTCAACAGACACGGTCAACCTTCTCCCTTTTCTTGTCCAGCTTAAATCCATCTCTTTTGAAGGATTGGCAAAGCCAGATTTCGTGTATCGTATTGGACAAATGATCGCATGCCGAACGATGTTGGCCAGTTCAAATCGCACTGCTAATCTCATGTTTGTCAAATATAACTTTTCTTCGTCTGTAGCATCCACCTTTGATTGTCCTGAACGTGTGGCAGATCCATTTACTTTCACAAGGCATTCTGCCTCTTTTATCTTCCGTCGACGCTCGACTCAAACTTCCCAGTTGCCTTTCCCAATTTCGACTTGAACTGACTTTGAGCTCTAGCTTCCGTGTCTTGTCAATCACGAAGGTTCGTTTGGAATAATTACCCTCTTGGAGGCAGGTCTCCTTACTAGAGCTGTTATAAATATCCAAGCTGTTGTCGAATCAGAATCATCCTGTCACATGCTTTATTCTACCATCTGTTACTGGATTTGTTTCTCCTGGTGTCTCGAATCCAATCCTTGAGTAAACAGGGGTCATTGTCAATATCGTGTCTCCGCTAATTTCGGCTAGTTCGGCAACGAGGTGACCGTGGACACTGGATGCGGCCTTGTGATGGTCGACATGTGCATTCTTTTATCTTCCTCTTCCTTTTTGCTGAGGTTTTCCCAGACGAAGCCATCGAAGTCATTTAAAACTTGGCCACTGTTCAAATGCCTGTGCTTTTCAACCACGTTGTCCTACCGTTAGACCTTTGGAGTTGTGTGGAAATATTACACAACACGATGATGGGAGCATTTTTCTACCTGACCGCGTTTCTGGCTTCGTCTTTATTGGTTCCAAATGGAGCTGTGCAGTCTGTGAGCGCACAATACATGCTTGGCCTAGGTAAGTGGTGCTTGATTGTCAGACGTCCGGTACTGATTCGTGATGATTGCAACAGGCATTGGAGATATCACAGGGTGAACCTTCCTCAATTTAGCATGGTCAATATTCAGGAGCGCTGAAATCTCACAAAGCCCCGTAGTTGAGACTAACATGATGGTTTGAATATAGAACGCTTGTCCTCACTGATTATGCGCTTACACAGCCTCGTGATGCTAGGGTTATGCGTCTCTCGCCCAAACGGACACTGGCTTACATATGAGACAGCGTAGCCGAGCCTATATCGTTGCTGATGCCTCGTCCCCCAATGATAGGTTCATCTTCATCAACGCCGGTATGTTTCCTCTCGATCTTCCCAAGACCAACCCTGGATCCATGGGATGCTTTGGTCCAAATTGGATTCCAGAGAGAAGTGGTTCAACAAATATTCTGTCTTATTCTGTCAAATATTTTCTTACGTCAACACTGCTAGACATTGCGATGGGTGATACTGGTGTTCGAAGGTCTATTGTCAGCGAACTCACCAGCCAATTCCCCGGGATATACACAAACGAGAATATTGCATTCGTTGGTACTCATCAGCACTCTGGTGTCGGTGGCTATCTCGAGAACCTATTGCCTCAAATTACTTCACTCGGCTATGTCAAACAGAGTGCAGATGCTATCGTCACTGGTACTGTTCTTGCTGTTCAACGTGCCCATGCCAACCTTGCACCTGGTCGATTAAGCCTTGGAAACACAACTATCCTTGATGCGAACATCAACAGGTCTCCTACTGCTTACCTTCAGAACCCGGTTTCGGAAAGAGCGCGTTACGAGTTCGATCAAGACAAGGACATGACACTCTTACGATTCGATGATGATAAAGGTAATGCCCGCGGGTTTTTGAGCTTTTTTGCTGTTCACGGCACCAGTCTTTATGAGGCAAGAACATATATCCGTTCATCTCAGTGCAAGTGTAGTGATTTTCCTTCATCGATAGAACAATACCTTGGTGAGCAGCGACAACAAAGGAATGGCTGCATACCTCTATGAATGTGCGCACCGTTTTGCCTGTTGGAAGAAAGGAGTTTGATTAACTTTGTGATCTAGCATCTGTGGAACCCAATGCAACACCTGGAAATACGACCTTTATCGCTGGGTTCACTCAGTGTAAGCTTCAATGCAGTTGTCACCTGAGACAAACGGTTGACCCTCGTGAACTTCAGCCAACGTCGGGGATACGAGCCCAAACACGTCAGTAGCATGCAGCGTCTGAATGTCTGGCGTCTGATAATAGCTTCAGTTTGGGTGCTTTTTGTGAGAGTCCTGGGGAAGAATGGGATGGTCAGCCTTGCGACCCAGTGCATTCCACTTGTGGAGGAACAGTTGGAGACTGCCATGGCCGGTACGCTCGGCGTCATTTCTGTGGATACCAATAGTTCATTTCTTTCAGTGGCCCCGGTTTCAGGATTTCGGACTTTGAGAGCAACCGACTGATAGCAGATCTGCAGTTCCAAGGTGCACAGAAGATCATGAATGGACAATTGAGTCCGGTATCTGGCACGGTAAAGAGCGTGCATGCGTATATGGATATGTGAGCCACTTCTGTTCGACTCCTGCAAATCTCAAGGATCTGTGATCTGACCTATAGGTCCAACCACTCCTTCACACTTTCCAACGGAACGTCAGTATCGACATGTCCTGCCGCTTTGGGTTGGTTTATGAATTTCTAAAACTTGACATCGGTTAAACGTATTTCCAATCAGGATTTTCATTTGCAGGTGGCACGACGTGAGTCATACCTCCCCTAATTAACATTATCTCTAATCTCATCTCATTTGGAAGTGATGGTCCAGGTGCCTTCGATTTTGTCCAAGGTGACAACTCAACAACCCAGTATGACTTATCTCTTAGCTGAATCCCCCTTACGTTGATGACTTACGCAACCCGCATCAATCCAGGAATCCGTTTTGGGAGATCGTCAAAGGTGCACTAACCGCGAATCCTTCCTTAATTAGCTTTGAACTCATAATTTACCATAGGTATCGTAACTCCCCTTCCATCTGACGAACAGAAGGCCTGCCAAAGTCCTAAACCAATTTTACTGAACACTGTGGGTCTGGGAAGCAATAATCCAACGATATACTATGTTGATGCTCCTATGTTCCAGGGATTCGCTCATACACCTTATGAGTGGTCGCCAAGCACCGTCGATGTGCAAATGCTTCGTGTTGGGAATCTTGGTAAGGAATCGTGATCTTCGGCCGCCCCATAGGCTCATCACCGGAAATCGCCATAGTAATGCTTATCATGCCTGGTAAGCCTTTGTCTGTCTCCAAAGTCAAATTATCACTAATGTATCGTGGTTAGGCGAACTTACAACAATGGCTGGCAGGAGAATAAGGTTTGTTTTTCTACCAATCCTACTAAACACCGAATTGTTTGAATCGTGGCTCATATTCTTTTATTTTGTCGCATGCCACACTTGAGACTTACTTCTTCTCCTTCCCTTCTCCATCTAGGGAGGCGCTTCGGGCTAAACTGATTTCGTCTGGTGTTCTCGATGAGGAAGCATATGTTGTTATTGCAGGCCCTGCAAATACGTACGCCCATTATGTCACAACCCCGGAAGAATATGCAGCCCAGCGTTATGAAGGTGCAAGCACCATTTTTGGACAGTGTAAGCAGTGCCCTGATGTACCGATACCAAAATTGTGGCGTTGACTCGATTCAAGGGACGCTTGATGCCTATATTGACAAATATTCGAGCATGGTGCAATTTCTGTCAGACAATGCATCTGGTATACCTTCGTCTGATGCACCTCCAGCGGAGCAGACCTCCAAGGCTATCTCTTTGCAAGTCAGTTAATTCTGTCAACTTAATCATGCAACCTACAACATAATTCTAGACAGGCGTTGTCTTTGATGCTCCTCCTATCGGACAGCAATTTGGTTCGGTAGTCACTGACGTTAGCTCAACGCCGTATCACGCAGGGGATGAAGTTCATGTTCAGTTCATCGGTGCTAATCCAAGAGTGAGTTTTTGAGGCTATGACTTGTTTGCAATCACAAATCAGGACCAGAATAATCTCCGTCTGGAGAGTACCTTCCTGACAGTCGAACACTTAGTCTCTGAAAATCAATGGACTACTGTGAAGACGGATTCGCACCCCTCTACCACCTATCGCTGGACCAGGACTAATTCGGTAGGTCATCCTGATCTAGACTGGTCCTCTCCACTGAATTACATAAGATTTTTGGGACAAGTGTCGTGGATATAACCTGGTGCGTCCGTTCTACTAGCCTCCAAAGACAAGCTGACAAACTAATTAATCAGGACTATCGAGAGTGACACCTCTGGCAAGTCATCCATGCACAGATTGATCTCCTGTTACTGAGATATCTTCATGTCTAGCCGGGTCCTACCGCGTTAGATATTTTGGTGACTCAAAACCTCTCATTGGCTCTATCTCCTCCTTCACCGGCACATCTGGAACCTTCACTGTTGCTTGAAGATGTGCGCAACCAGACCTGTAAATTACGATGATTCACGGTAAAGAAATTCTTTCAACAATGCCATATTACTTGATTGTATATACATTGGAGTGCATTGGGCAGGCTGCTGGAAATGTTATCATTGAAGGTAATGAATCAACTGTCTATGCAGAAGGAGTTCCAAGATCCAATTGTCTGGCTGAGACCATTCCCTTGATTGAAGCAGAAAGAAACTTGTTATGTTTGTGATTCTTAGTTCTCATGTATTGATTGACAGATCAGTACGAGATCATGGGTGCGAGTTGCAAGACAAGTCGACGGTGTCACCGGAGTTCGCGAGAGGAAAATGAAAATTTGATAATGGTGTTAGTAACAGGGTGTGCCACTTCCAAGTCATTGTCGTAATGGGCGCTTTAATGTTTGCGCCTAGAAGGCGGATCTCGGCGGATAAGTCTGGATAGCACTGAAGCTAGTACTGGCTAGTACTGATGATCTTATCTTACGACATCCACTTTATGGATTTTTGATGGGATGTTAGCGAATTGAAACAGAATCTGGATGGAATGGAAAGCTTATTAAGGCATCTTTATCACTGAGTAGCCATTATATACAAAGATAGGCTGTTTTGATGTCAACGCTTTGAATATCCTGATCCTCAAGTGCGGCAACAGCAAAGGTGGGATGCCATATTTAACCCAGGACAAAGGAAGTGATGAAAATCGCACTTTGAATTCTGAACCGAATTAAGCATAACGCCACTAGTTCACATCGGGACCTCTTTCCCTCCTCAGGGCTTGGCACCGGCCCCTGCCCTGAGCCGAACATTATCATTAGAACTGAGAATAAAGTGAGCCCTTGAATATACATTTATTGATATCTATGAAGGGTGAAGGATTGCTGGACTTTGATGCGATGGAGATCTAGTTTCAAAAATTCGTTCCATCTGCATCTATACACCAGTTCTATCACCTGAACGTTGTCAATTCAGATCTCCCAATATGTTTTCTGAATCTCGATGTCAATTTTTTTTCCTGGTGATGGGGGACGTGGTTTGTGTTGAAGACAAGAGGATTGATTATCCAAATCGATCCTCCTGGTTTCTGACGCAGAAGAATAAAATATGCGCGCAGGGGAAGGAGGGAAAGGATTGTTTCCATGGCATCTTGGTGTCATTCCATGACAATGATGTCGTTCTGCGATAGTTTCTAGAGAAAAGGATCCAAATGTTTGCTGTCGTAGTTGAAGAATCAAAACACTGCGCGGTATTGGTAAATTCACATTGATACAAGAAGCTCACCTCAGCGATCACCTTAGGAGGTGAACGACTGAGGGAGTCGGAAGTTGAGAAAGGGGTAAATATGTGTCTGCAGGACTCGCTCCATAAGTAGACTAGCGGTGTCTTAGCCTTGTCTGCGCATCTCGAGCAGATGATGATAGCAATTATGAAGTCACATACACCACTTTGACTTACGGGAGCTGCAACGTTCGTGACTTCTAGTGACCTGGTAAATCTACACTAATTGCTGGTACAATGCATAGTCATTTCCTAGGTTCAAAAAACACTCTGGTTGGTCCTGTTATGCTTCCAAGTTCGATTGACTTGGACATACAATTCCCTTCCTGGATTTAATTCGAGACCTCGAAGCACCACGTAGCCACATATACTTTGACAACAAATCGCCCTTCATTCAGCTGGTGACTCGATAAATCCTATTTTAAAGTTATCGTTAACGTTATACTCGCTTCCGAGCTGCCGTTGATGAGAATTTTGTGTTTATGTCTGAAGATCATCAAGTCCAACTTTCTATGTATTCATAGATCAAAAGAGCAACCTTCCAGATACTAGAGATGAAAGACAACACGATATAGGACGGAGAAAGCATTAGAACGGAAAAGGAAGGCGACAATGAGGAACGCGAATGTGAGTCGATGCTGATATGTCAGTTTAAGATGGAATAGAATATCTAGGTGTGAGGAAGAAAAGTTAATGGTCTTTTTTTAAGGTTTTTGGAAGCGGCATCATGGAGGAAACAAGTGCTCACCTTTAGCTTAGGGACAGCCGTGACGTAGGAATGGGATGTAGTGATCAGTAAATTTACAGTTACACAGCCTAGTACGGCCATACGGTAAATTAGTTTTATAAAAATCAATAATCAACAATAGAGAGGATGTCAACCAGGCCAGAGGATGATGTAAATCCTTCGGATAATGCGCTGGAAGTTGATGTGGCAGGAGAGTGTATCCTCCACTCTGTGGCCATATACTCATTGAGACCGTATAGGTCTATTGCCTTGTCTTCAAAAGATAGGAGCCCAGCGAAGGCATCAGAGCCAAAAGAGAGCATAGCACCAGACTCAAAGTCGTTGATAGGGCTTTCCTGACTCATATATTCATCGCAAGTGAGGTTGTCCGTTGAGTCAGCGATTGCGTCCGTACCCGTTGGAATATAGAGGGTAAATTGATAGGCGGCAGAAAAGATGGGCGAAGACGTATCATGATAAGGCTCTCGAGTGACTTTTTGAATAATAGTGAATTGGGTAGGATCTATGGAGTGAATGTATCAGTGGCCTAGCTCATCCCAGCTGTACAAAGAAAGGCGCACCGCGGGACTTGCAAAGCTCGTTCCAGAATACAGGAACAAGCTTTGTACTGTATAGAAGTTGATCCTTAGCAGACCCTGGAAGTGGTCCAACAAGTGTCATATCTGTTACTTCTGTGTGGACGACACCGGTTCGTGTCCGGACGATAAAGTGGCTTTTCGCTATCATTGATGAGGGCGCCACAAGTGTGACCGTTGGATCGATATCACGTATGTGGCGTGGAGATTGAGAAGCCCTAATGACGTTGGTCTCTGAGCTTGGGGGCATTTGCAGGACTTGCTTGCCATCTGATCCTATCGGTGCGTCTTTAGGAAGAAGATCGATGTAGATGATATTACTGAGCTCTTCATCGCGCCCGAGACCGCCAACGCCTCTGTACAGAAGGTTTTGAAGAGTGGCGTGAGCTTCTGTGGGGGTGGCAGGGGGTGATGCATCGCTGTTCGACTCGCTGTCTGAAGTAGCACCAGAGAAATTAAACAGTTCAAGTCCAGAAGACTGCTTTAGGGAACGGTGGGGCACCAGTTGTTTGAGTACTATTCAAGATAAATGACATGTTCAGAACAATGAAAGGGCTGACTGACGTTGCCTTCCCCCGCAAGTATCCCGCAGTTGTTGGAGGCGGCTGCCAACTTGCTTTGCGGTGCGACGTTTACCCGTCTTTTGAAGAATATAGTCTGAGATATACCTATTCCGCATAGGGAATCTTCCCAAAATGAGTGTTTCTCGAGAATTGTTGGGAATGTATCGTTCAAGTCCTGTAAGCTGGTGAGAAACCCGGTCAGTCATAATGATGATGATATTATACCTTCAACCAGTGCGGCTTCGAGTTCAGGTGGCCAAACAATTTCTCCCCCTTGCTGAGTCTTCCAGCTCTTACGGCCTCTGACAATGGAGTTGAAGACATCCTGGGTTTTTGGATCAGGGAAAGGACGGGCAAAGACCGAAGTAGAGGGTGAGGCAGGAGGTGACAAAGAGGAAGGACATTGGAGTAGAGATGCTTGAGCACGGTGAGGCAGTGAGGAAGGCATGCCTGATGAAAAGAGCAGGCACTGAGGTACGAAAGTAAGGGGCTTATATCCCAGTTACCTAAGTATACGGGTATCCAAGATTTCCGTAGGAAAGAAGCGCCATCAACTGATCTTATTCGGTTCCAGTACCTCACAAGAAATGGTATCTCAAGATGGGTGTCCCGGAGGCAAAGACTGCTGCCGGAAGCCACTAGTGAGAATAGCAAATCAGGTTCATCACTTTGGCCTGATCTCTGCCAGATTGACCGGTGCTGTAAACATCTCTCGAGTGACGGAAACTTGTTTGTTTTCGGCTCTATCGGGAAGGGTCACAATTCGCGAAAGCATCTGGAAAATGACCTTCTTCCAAAAATGGTATCCAGATTCATCTAGATCGCACAGCCACCCGGTATTGGGCCCAATGCGGGGCCATACTTGGTCAATAGCACGCGAAATTCCGAGATTGTGATAAATACAGTACACAGGTAATGATTCCAGGTCCAGGAAGACATTTCTCATCAACGTTAGATCTTCATCAGTCAGATGAAATCAATCCCATTGCTGCTACTATGTTGACCAGCGTGGCGTAGAAGCAACCGGCGTAATGACTGCGTCGGGTCACAATAGCCGGTAGAATCGGCTTTGGAATTATTGTTAGCTACCGAAGATATCCATTCAGCACACTTTGATTTGGTTATCTAAAAGAATGTGACAGTTTGCGTTTGCGACATACAGGAGATAATTGAATATGTTGAAACACTCCCGAGAGCCAATGCCTGCATAAGAGATATTCGTGGTGTACAAACCAGCTCCATTCAGATTGGACAAGGAATCAAGAACCCATAAATCCTTCTGTCCACATACCATGTAGAGTGGATACTATTCAAAAAAGGTTTCAGGAAAGAAGTATTATTGTCTAAAATCGGCTTGTCTTTATCCACACCTGTGTCGTGATTCTACTCAGCAAGATATTGCGATTCGTTCGGCAATTGTAGACAATAATAATTGAGCTTCGTGATACTACTAGATCATGGTTGATGAAGCATCTTTCACAAGTAGCTCAAAAAACTGCCGTGCTCTTGCCGATGTGAAAGGTAATGATGTATCTGATGCGATAGGCATGTACCTTCAATTATCTTTACTCTCAAAGCTTATTTTTCTGCTCGGTATACAAGTTCACCGAACCGACAAAAGGAAATACTCCCAGATCGTTGAATCTCCGTAAGAGAATAAGCGCCGGAGAAACCTGTTCTTTCCGACGCAAATTAGTCAGAAATTAAAATTCGATCAATCACCGCCCAATAGAAATGGCATACATGGTCGCGCGGGCCGTCAGTCACATTTGGCTACAAGCTCATCGAATAGGGGATTTCCGCGGATTTATAAACAACCCTATTCGACTCCTCCTCCTCCTCCATGGTTTCTTCGATTCCAAAACGAGATCGAGAATCAGCGGAGAGGAACACTGCATGCGACACTGGAGTGGTGAGGCATTTACTATCACTCCAATGCTTCCAACACGCGCGAGGATCAAGAACTTGTTATTTTAGGCTCCACGGCACTTCGTCTTGTGGTTTGAACCTGATGCCTAACGTTCCAATAAGTATGCCTGATCCGAATCAATGGTATATTATGGTCAGAGTCCTCCAAAGAACTCGGCCGATTCCTTTCTCATGTGCCCGAGAACTATCATTACGAACAGTGACCGGAACGGAATAAGAAGCTGTGCTCATTGACAACGTCAACGCATTATCTCAAGTCCCCACGCCACGCCGCCGCCGCCATTGCGGGACGCGGTATTCGGGACCAAAAGACAGCGCTGCCGACAGAAATAGAAAAGTTAATGACATGTACTTCTCTTCCTTCTCCCCACAAAAGCCTATCATCATTTATTGAGATTTCATTTGCACAACGCCTTGCCGGCATAACCGAGTTAGCCGAATATGAATATTAATTTACTCAAGGTCTCCACCTAAGCTTAACATGCAAGGGTACACATCATAGTTTTTAACCTAAGACGTCTTTGTCATCGCTTTTTTTGCTAACAGCCAATTTCTGGGAAATTCTTTGATGAAGATTCTACTCCTCACCTTCAAAGTATGATGCACCACTACATGGCCTTCCCACAGTGGAGGTGGAGCTGCCCATAAATCAGACGCTCTCGATAGATGGTCGACGCCTCGACTTTATTGCTCATGCATCGTCAATCCCTTAATTAATGCTTAGATAAACGACTATCAAAGTTGGAGATGGCTACGTTGTGTGGTAGAGTTCTTACAGTATCTGAAGTCCGCCGAGGTGCATTCCTTCCAATTCTCGACTCGTAGAATATAGATATGAAAAATTGATTTTGAATCCTGGTCATGGATACAGAAATACAATGAAATAAACTGCGTTTGAGCTACTGGGGCTCTGATAAACAAAAATGGTTGTTGGGGCTGTTCTGAATCCCATGTGATGGATTTACATTCACCGGCCTGGACGTTACCGCCGCTGATAGCTGTCAATGTCGGAGTAGTGGATTGGCCGTAGGTATACACAAAGGCAGTTCCATTATGGCTACTTGTGTGATTTTTACTGACAGAGGAAGTCAAGGATATTGAAACGTGCACATCTCCAGTACCAGAAAAACTTGGGATTTGCCATGAGATACATGCACATACTCATTGCTATTGACAGAGGATTGATTCTGGATTCTCCACATCCAAAAAGTGGTATGTACACCGTACTGGAGATTAACATCCATAGTGGTCGAGTAGCGAACCTATACACAGTGATTGAGCTCAAGACAGGAACACCAAGGAGAGTCGATTAACAAGATGACTTGTTTCTTATAACTCAGTCGTAAGCGGCGCCCATGCTTGCAATCGCCATGCTTTTCGCAATCCCGCCCTGAAAATTGCGAAGCATCTGACAATCGTCGTTGTAGAAGTACCAATCGCTTATTCCGTCAAGAAATTGATTACAATCATCCAGTCTACGCACGGACGATGTGTGACAATCTATCAGTCAAAAAGATGCCTCAACCGGAGCCTGTTAGCTGCCCATCGTGCTACGACGGCTACACTAAAAATAAGTTAGATTTCATCTCCTGATGATCAAATGTTTCATTCTTTAAGATGACAGACATAAGTACAAGTAGTTGAGACGAGATTCGTTGTGCGCGTGCATCGAGTTTTCATGTTGAAGTGGACCGTTGTGGTTGTACTTTCACAGTCATAGGGACAGAGCCACTCTGATGGCATTGATCCAAAGGTACCACAACAGTCAGCCAACTGCTAGGGTCATATATAGTGGACACTCTTACTATTGGAC
>Ga0153986_1000139_pt1 | contig 23170 bp, 33 predicted proteins | sample TSGA070MetaG_FD_104724 | JGI IMG/M metagenome (GOLD analysis project Ga0153986, IMG submission 104724) | Attine ant fungus gardens microbial communities from Georgia, USA - TSGA070 MetaG | ecosystem: Host-associated > Fungi > Mycelium > Unclassified | place: USA: Georgia, Alexander Wildlife... | reverse complement strand
GACCCACCCACTCATGAAATGTAAGTCCAAATGTAATGACGTCTGAGTCTGAGCCCTGAACGTCGGTCTTTCCCATGCTGAGCTGCATTGACTGGATCATCTGTGCTTCTTGCGTAGCCTTTACATCATCCCCCATTGAGAGACTCAGGGAGAACCCAAACGTTTCCAGCATTTGGCGAAGATCGGCTTCCAGCTGGTATGAAGTAAGCAAGTCATTTGCGTCAGTATAGAGCATGGCAGCTTGAGTGTTGGATATCTGTGAAAAGTCGGAGACGCAAGAAAGGAGAAGTGCAGTGAGCTGCGAGGCGGAGGATGTCAGTTGATGGAAGTGGGAGATTGGGAGCGTGTATGTGGTACGAAGAAGAGCCATCGCATCCTGTATTTTATTCAAAATAGAGGCCGGGGTTTCAGAGAACGAAACAAGAGAACCGATAGGCGCCATTTCGGACCTATAGTGAGCTTCCAAAGCCACCTGGCAAAGGAGGTTCAGCGTCGCGACCGCGTGCAAATCTGGAGACCGAGCAGCTTGTAGAAATGTAGTGACATATACTGCAAGCGATAATACCCCATTGTCGATCGCATGCTTCAAATATCCTTGTAATTCAGGGTCACCGGGATAAGATGAGAACAACACCAATATCGAGTCTATTGATGAGTTCCAAAGGCCTGCCTCAGCAATGAAATCCAACATCAGCATAAAGAAGGACAGACTGCTAAGATTATTCTCAGTAGCATCATGGGATTGAGGATCTATGAATCTACGACACAAAGCTAGCCACTTTATGGAGTCAATTTAAGACGATTTCAGCAGATGGGACATACCTTGGAAGCAGAAAACCCACTCTGGAAACAATTGCGCGTAAGCTCGTCGAGATTAATGTTCATGCTGGCGTATCCGCATTTGGATATGAACAGACAGGGATGCCGCTCGATCCCACGCTCCCTCCCATCAATTGCATGCTCAATTTCCGAAATTCTTGTCCTATTACTAGATTCTACAATAGTCACTGTCTATTTTCCATTTACTCAAGTATATATGATGGACCTTAATCGATTTCATTTGTCGACTGGAAGGCTGTCTATACCGTTTTGAACCACCTCCAATCCACCTTCCTGCTGCTGAAGGGCTTGGCGGAGCCGCAAAAACTAGAAAGTCATTGAAAGGACTCGTGTGAATGCTGAATGGCAGGACAAGAAATAGACACACCTTTTGCTCTTCCCTGAAAATCTGGTCTTTCATTTGCTTCGTTGTTTTCTCCATGTGAATGAGAAGTGACTGGAAAGCCATTTAAGTTGATGGGGCTCATCACAATGGGGTTAAATTTCACCCACTCGGATTGATCGGCTACTAAGGCATCGATAGCTTGAAATTCGTTCGAGAGACGCGGGTTTTATACCGTTATGACGGAAATGGTCATGAAGAAACCCAACATAGTGCTCAAGGCACTCAAGGTAATGCCTCTTCTTCTCATGCGATGTGATGCTCTCAGAGGTAGAGTCGGTAGACGCCAAAAGTGAAGCATCAGAAGCTGGCTCAATCGTGTTGCGCGTAGACCTTGCAGGTAGAGGACGATGGGGCTTATTCATGATGTGAGTGGACGAGTAACGCTCCTGTCTGAAACTTGGATGTGGAGCTTGTTGAGATTGACTTTCTTGTGTATAAAGCTCGACCAGCAATTCACTTGGTGTCGGAAATGTCAATGGCATAGCCACATTTTGGGAGGGCAAGCAAGAGGCGCCAGTATGGTCGTACCGTTGCACCTGTGAGTATTCAGGTTGAAACTCGATTGAGGGTTGCACAGGAAGGTGAGGGATCGAGGGTCGAGGCTCAACTACCGTATAATCTTCAGGGCAGCACGAACTGCTCCTGAGAATTGGAGCGCATCCGGATAGAGGTATTGGCGCATGTAAGCGGAGTACATCAGATGACCCTTGGCCAAGTTCAAGTCCAGTCCAGTATGTACTATGCATGTGCTCTTGAGAAACGGGTGTGTCCAGTGGAGGGTAGGAACAACCTTGCTGAGAAAAGTGAACAGGGGTGGGATCAGAGGGCAATCCGAATGGAAGGACTAGTGGCCCATGCTTAGCACCGCCGCTATCCTCGAGAGACTTGGAGACAAGTCAGAAAGTTGGCAACGGGGATAATCATAAAGGATCCACCTCATTGCCACAGCTTGTATAATAGCCATGATGCTGGCCGTGGTGAAATGTGTAATCGAATTGCACAGTGCTGTCCATGGTCAAAAGCGCAGGGAATGGGAAAATGAGCCGGCAAGGTCAGAGTACTCGGTGAGATCCCCTTTTAAATGGGTTTGTGGGAGAATGAGTTGGTTTGTCGAGATTGTATACACGTAATGGGCGTAATAGCAAACACCAAAAAAAGCGTGATGACTGAGATGATAGTTGCCGAGACGAAATAGTCCATGTGAGACTACATATCAGGCAGCAATGCTAAGCGGCCAGATCCCAGATCTCGACCCGAGCTGACATCAGATTCACTGGATCTTCGAGGTAAATTCAGGGACACGTTCGCAAAACAGGAAATTTGCCTGCTTTCAAGCTGCTGCGTGAGTTTATGGCACAGACCAGGTCGCCTGGACAGATCGAAAAGTCCATGGCCAACAGGCCGCACGTTGAAGATGCAACCTCTGTATCTGCATCCTGTTTCTTGGGGCGGACATCCAGATTGTATACAAAACCACTGTTACCGTTGCATGCACCCAGAGAAGTTATTGATCAATCCCACGATTTCAACGCAGGAAGTCCAAGTGAATGACTTGAAGAATTCCCGGAAAAAAATAAATAGCAAGAGAGCTACTGGAATGAATGGACCTCTCGCTACAGTGTGCACGTAGCACTTGTCTTCGCTGTCGATCGAAGGCCAATTGGAATTTAATGCCGATTCGAGGCCAGCCTGAAGGGGATTACGGAAGAGCGGCGAAGATTTTCTAAAGACCGGCGAGATCCAGAGGAAGGTACCCGTGCTGCAAAAGAGGGAGTCTGTTGCAGCGACCAGAGATAGAAGCGGTGTGACCAGATTCGGTGACGTGGACCAAAGTCACGTCGCGGTAGAAAGGCTAATTTGCTACAATGTTCTCTTAATCACCGGATCAAACAGGACAGGTGCCCAGATCTGGAATCTGGATCAACCTCTCACAAGATCCAGGAGATCTGGTAGCTAACGCGCGGATCGAGCGGAATGGTTGCTCCTCGCAAATATTGGTCTCGATGCCTGACATTGCGCCGCTCTCCATCTCAGATCTGCCCTTGCAATATTTATATCCAACCAGCTCGGCCTCGTCCTCCACACCATGCCCACACGCATCCAGATGTCTCCATCCCCCGACTACCCATTCCTTCTCCCCGAACAGGACCATTACTACTCTCCCTCCTCAAGCGACAGCGCAAGCTCACAGTGCGCAGAGCTTCCTCATCTCCCGGAACAGTCTTCTTTACAGGAGCCTCGCCCTTACTTTACGCAGTCTACTTCACGTAGGCTGCGCATCGTACACCCATACGCCCGGCTGCTTGCCAAAAAAGACGATACAAAGAGACGTCGAATCTGGAATCATGCTCTGGAGAAATTTATATTCAACCCGTATGAATTGTATGTGATGCCAATATCAAGACAGGAACCGCTCAACACACAACTTGACAGGTCCACACTGGGCGCACCTCATCGCCGGACGATTTACCTCGCCAGTCTCGAAGCTCACATAGACAAATTACACGCACAACTTTTAGAGTGAGTCGCAGGCACTGCCCACCTCTTTAGCCGCCTCACAACCCACCAAGGGTGAATCGCTGTCCTGTATCGGTAGCTGAACTGGAACCTTTTCGTGGCCTAAACTCAAAAACAGCCAAGGTCAACTCATATGTTTCTCTGCCCATCCACTTGTCAACTGATCAAAATGCATAGAGCATGGTATCAAGCCTACAGCACGAGGTCTCAGTGGCAAGACTCAAGCTCCTCGAATTGGAGCGAGCCGTAAGTCACTTGACCTTGTCCAGTTCAACATGCTCAAACGTGAGATAGAACGCCGAGTTGGAATGTTTACTTCAGAAATCCGAGACCACTGCTGAGCATTTGTGCCGGTTATCGGAGGTTAATTTGCCTAGCGTAGATGTTTTGTAATAATACCGTTTCATGGTGCATATTAGGATATACTATTCGATGTTCTAACGAGTCTCGGTATCCATGATGATGTCACATTCCTTCTTGGTGAGTGAGTATTCACCATCCACGAATTCTTCATTGGCCATCACTTGTTTCCTAACTAGTCGACAGCTCATCGACTCTGAGTAACACTGTAGAAGTTGACTGTACCCAAGAAGAAACCCACCTCAGATAGTTCAGGCAGTCCAAGATGACAAAGAAACATTGGCAAGATGGCAGGCCTTTAGATCACAACATTCAAATTTCAAGGCGGTAGGTCCAGTTAGGGAAACTCCTAATTATGACTGTCGACAACAAGTCGACAACATCCAGTATTGGGTCTGGGAACTTCCGTAGGTAGAATCAATGAGAGATGACCATAACGACAAGAATAGATGTCACTTATAAAGCATCATGCACTCTGCTAATCAAACATCCTGTGAATAAAGTCAATAGCGAAAACGGTTATTCCAGCCACCGAAACCTACGACCATCGGATCAATCACAGAGAAACCACGACAAAAATTGTATTTCGCACCGCAATCATGATCTATTGTTCATCATCTTGGACCAAGAACTTGTGTTTTGTCCGCGATGCTACCTCCGTCATACCTCGGCCACTGCCAGTAACACCAACTATAGAGAGCATTGAAAACCCAAACTTGGGTGTCGGGAAGTACGATACCAACTAACCTTTCCCTGTGGGATTATCGGGAGTTTTGAAGATACTCGTTCCACTGATCCCAGCTATATGAACACCTTTCTTCTCCGACTTTTTGGCAAACTTCTGCCAGCTCGCCTGCTTTTGGGTTTGCTCTTTCGCTTTGGCAGCTCTGACTTCAAGCTTTTTCTCATTCTTTTTCTTCTTCCTCTCCCTCTCCTCTTCTTCCGCTTTCGTGAGTTTGCGCTTGTTAGACGTTTGAGCGGTCGTCGAGTAGTTGGAAGGCATTTGCCTCAGGTCAGCAGCCTTCACGAGTTCTGTCGTGTTATACGCTTTGAAGACAATGCTATACACCCTGTTCTCTGCAGAACCGCCAAGAGATGTGATTCGCGCTGGATACCAAGCATTATCCTTGGAATATTTCGCTAAACACTCGTCCCCCGCTGCCCAGACATGGGAGGGGGTCGATGTAGCAGACCGCCGGGAACCTTCGACCTTGACTGATGACACAGCCTCCCCCTGCGCAATAGCCACTTCGGTCAATTGAATGAGCTCCTTGAGCTCTGAACGCAGGGACGCAAGTTCTCTACTGTCGGGATCTGCAGAGAGAGCCGCTTCAACCTGAGATAGCTGAACCTGATACGTTTCTAGATCTGTCTTGTCCATAGCGACGGTGCTGAAGAAGAGGGCTGTAGTTCGAGGTGAGATTTGTACGAATATCAGCGTGGGAACTTATTTCTACACGGAAGGAATCTATTTGCTAATTACGATATTCAATGCCATATCCCACTACGATCAAGCCGAACTTTTTTGTCCTGTTTGGCCTTACTGCCTTGAGGTCGTCCCACCTGGCGTGTGCTTCGCTTAGAATGGTATTTGCGCTGCTGATATGAATGAGTCTTCGAAAGGTCTGAGGTGACCCTGGTTTTGATGTCTGAAAGGTTCAAAGATTCCACCTTCTGGGTAAGCTCGTCTGGCGATCGTAGATGAAATCCGTTTTCGGGGACAGAGGCCTTTGGGGAATTAATAGACGTTACGGCAGTCTCCGGAAGTTGGAGATCGTCTATGGTTGATTGAGAGGGTCGTTCACTTGTGCTTGGTTCATCCGTCTTCCTCCTCGTCATCCCTACTTCCACACTCTCGTTATCAGCATCCTCCTCCTCCTCCCTCTCTTCATCGTCTTCATCGTACCCATTCTCGGTTTCCTCCTCCTCTGCCTCTTCCTCTTCTTCACTCTCTTCTGGATCATCATCATCCTGTACAATGTCCATATACTTGTATGGGTCAATCAAAAGTGCCTCCTGAGGGGTACCAAACGGAACTCACATTTTCCAAAATTGACATCTCTTCTTTCCCAAATCCACTCGCAGCTACTACTGCATCAAGTCTAAACCCCTCTCCAGTCGACCCACTTCGGATGGTGCGACTAAATTTAGGGTAGAGCACACTCTCATATTGGAACCTACGACGGAAAAATGTCCTGATACATTCGACATCACGGTTGAAGTACCTAGTCCTAATTGAAGGAGTGTACGTATCAAGGGTTATAGAACGCACCATTCGGCATTTTCATGCGCTGTGCTGACCATTTGAGGGAAATCAATGACAACAGGTTCTCCAGACTTTCGACGGACAAGGATGTTGAACTCGTTGAAGTCGCCATGAATGAGGCCGGCATGGGCAAATCGAACGATGAGATCCATCAATTGAGAATACAATTTTCCCGGGGATGACAGCTCGGCAATTTGCCGCCTTATGGATAGGTTATATACGATTGCTCCTGCCCGGCCAAAATACTCACAGAGGGTAAGCATCGATGAACTCCATAAGTATGCAATGTCTACTTTGGTCGATGGGACGCGGTACCGGAAAATCGTGTTCGTGGAGAACCTGCCAAATTAGCATTAGCTTCACCTGAAGGCTGGTGGGATGCATATAGGATTTGCATACTTTCATAAAAGCCCACTCTTTTTCGGCAGCGAGACGCGACATATACATCCATGATGCAGATTTTCGCTTGCCAAGATAGTCGCGTTTTTGTTTAATTGCACGAAATGAGATACGTCCTAACCTGATTCACTCTCGACTGCATCCTCTGTTCTCATTGGTGAAGACAAACCTGTGCAATTTCAAGACCATCTCCCGACCACATGAGTTAGCAACAATATAGATATCTAGAAGAATCTCAAACTCTGACTGAAAAGGACTCGTTGTAAAACGCACCGGATTCTTTACCAACACCAATCTGATTACCCACAGAATGCATAGAGTCTCGCTTCGAAAGTGCTCGCATTGCCAGATAGTCATAACCGCCATATGTCAGACGATACCCATCATCTAGTATGCAGATTAAAGAAGAGGAGCAGAAGGTACTGGAGTCAGCATACACTTTGAATTCTGAACCTTTGACACTAGGTTCCGCTTGGCCAGACTACCGATTAGTTTGTTCACGCCGCCATTTCTAAGTCCGGAGATCTGTGCTATTAGAGGTGTTGGCACGACATCGTGGTTCTTGGAGCCCATTTCCACCTAAACAAAATTTACCATTATCAGTCTGCCGAGACAATGGAATGAATACTCGTACAGCGGTGAGGACCCGAAACTCGTCCGATGATATATATCTAAGATCTGTCGCATCGAGCTTCATGCTGCTGGAGAGTGATAATTTTGAGTCCTTCAAGTTCAGGTGTAAGAAGCGCTGATCTGCCGTTTTACTTTAAATCACCCGTTTGATCGTTGCCTAATTCGGCACGTCAATGATTAAGATCTTGGCCATTTGTCGGCACGATATTTCTTTCCCTTCGCATAGAAATGGGCAGGAACATTGACCGTATCCATCGGGCTATTGTTGTTGGTACCAATGCCAGGAAATCAGAATCTGCCTAATGCACGATCTCAGGCTAGTTCCAGCGAAATCTTGGCCTGCCTGGGTGAGAATCTTTCCATGTACGTTCCTGGGGCGGCAGCTACAACATCAATGGTAACGTAATATCATTCGGAAGTCCTTCCATTCGTGCTCTGCATGCTTCAGAGCTGGAGGATGAGGAAAAAGATGCCATGTGGGATCTCTTCGAGAAGAATATGTATGGGCTGTGAGTGAAAGGTAGTTGAGGTCTGAACAGAGATTAACTATTCAGCTCAGATACTCAACGTCTTCATTCGGATGGGAACCTGTGAAGCGAAAGAAGGAGATATTTCACAGGTTGTCACGGTTCCTTCTGGTGCAAGATTTAGAGCAGAAAACCAAAGTGGTTGCTTTTTGTATGTTCAGGTTTGAAAATGAGGAAGGGGAAAATGTTGTTTACTGGTATGCTATGTTCTACCTCCACGATGGTGCCGATAGATGGAATGAATGCAGCTATGATATTCAGATATCTCCTCAGTACCATAGGGTGGGTATTGGCAGGAAGCTGATTGAGAACATCTGTATCATCGGTCAGGCATTTGGAATGGCAAAGATAGTGATAACAGTACTGAAAGGTAAGCAGTAGCTTCCTACCTAATTACATATCTAACCAGTCCCAGCGAATACGAATGCAATGGCATTTTATCGGGCATGCGGGTGCGTTCATGTGTTAATCCTAGTTCTGACCCCTGACGACGGACAAACAAGATTTCATATTGACCCTAGCTCACCTAGCGTATACTCGCTCGACGACGATCCAGATGGAGGGCGCTATGATTATGAGATCATGTCCAAAAACTTTTAGCTCAAAGGCTTGAGCTGGAATAGAAGCTCATATACATGGATGTCAAGCATATCAATAGAACAAAGACTTATACGTCGCTACAGAATAGATGATGTGATTTGCAATCGACTCAAGATGTGACACTGCCAGAATGGCGATTGAAGCATTCACTACAGATGGATTTGTCAGAGGATGTCAGTTCCAAGCAACCAACGGATTGATGCATAGACTAGTGGCCCTTATAAAGTGATCATGAAAACTGATTGATGGTTTGTATGGCATTGCTTGGCAAAAGCATCCCGCCCAGCTATCGCAAGCTCTGAGTTTTGTACGTTGAAAATCATGTTGTCGGCGACCCTCCGCTCTGCACGTCCCTGTATATGCCGGATACCGGGGCGACGCTTTGCCTCTCATGGTGACCCTCAGTTTAATGAGCCCTCAGGATATCTTTTTGGCGAGAAGGTGCGTTTGGACGAGAGTCTTGCGTCGAGAAATCGATCTAACCTCTTGTACGTCAAGCCTCTCCCACCCGGGCAGAAACGTGTCAAGGAGGACTGGGAGAATGTATGGTATTTTGGAATGTTTGGAACTATGGTATTTGCAGCTGTCTTGTTATATTACAAGCCCGATACAAGGTGCGTCCAACTCAAGGATTTCCTCAGTTCAATCTCATTAATTTACTTCCTAGCATACAGACCTGGGCTCTTCAAGAAGCTAAGAACAGGATGGAAGCACGAGGGGAGAAATACAAATATGAGCCGTCGTCGTCGTCTTCGTGACTGCCCTAGTACCATGCCTTACGACTTTGTTCCATTAGATGTCTATATAATCAATCACTGGTGTTTGATTTTTGCCAGGCACCAGTCAAGGCACACTGCTCTAGATGAACGTGGAGGACAATGAAATGCCAGCAGGCTAGATATGCTCTAATCACTCGATAAATTGATTGTATGCCTCTCTTGTCAGGAGCTTCTCTAGCTCCGATGGGTCTGATAGCTTGATTTTGCAAAGCCAACCTACGAATTCTGATCAAGTACTGAAAAGTACTATTCGACAAAATCCTACCATCCTCCTCAGGGGACTTGTTGAGCAGGTGAGGTTGCTCTGATAGAGCTTCGTTGACCTCCTCAACTGTGCCAGACGCAGGTGCATACTGTTCAGTTGTTATTTCTGACATGAGGATGCAAAAGATGGTTGCAACGTACGATGTCCGAAGCGGCTTTCACGCTTTCCACAGCACCGACAGACTCTGGACACCATGAATGACAATTATCTGAACCCGCTAAGAGAGATGCCAACCTCCTTTAGCGACTTCTCTGCCAACGGCCGGCAATTCTACGAAGACAACGTCCCCCAAATTTGATTGTGCATGGTCAGTTATGGTCAGAGTGCCGATTCCTGTCTTGTCATCAAAGACAATTAATTCATGTTCTTCAGTGTAGTACTTGGCTGAGGTGGCATTATTTTAAATTAACTATGAAACACAATCGCACCATTACTTACTTATCAAGGTGCGGGTGAGTGGGTTCAAACGCATTGCGCAGTTGGCGCTGGATGTGCGCAAGGCCAATACAGATGGCCTAGTGCGGTTGATGCATCTGGAAAATGTATACATAGATGATGAAGGAGGTTGAAAAATGAAGACGAATTCTTCCTCTCTATTTATGTAATCCCTACATAAGGCAAATTTCAGGGGTGTATCTTTCACAAATCTGATACATCGAAGTTCATATATTCTATTAGGTGGTCAGAAACATGAGGACAGTCTAATAGATTATCAACATGAAAGTAGATTTAAGAAGTTGCAAAAACCTCCAGGGCACATTTACTAGTACTTTTTCGCATGGAGTAGAGATGTTGACCCTATTGGGACCAGTACAAAATTGGCACGGCTCAAGCTTCCTCAAGGATCTTAGTAACAATACCAGTACCGACTGCAAACAAGGTCAGCAGATCGGCAGACCTACCCATGCGAGTACTCACTAGTCTTGTGGCCCTCACGAAGAGTGAAACTGAGGCAGATGTGGGTATGTTAACATAAGTTGAAAAGTGTCGTGACTTACCGCGTTCCAACTTCAGCAGCAACATCATGAACAAGAGTACAAACAAGCTCAGCATTGTCGCCAGGTACAATCTAAACCTTTGTGAATAATGCACACAAAAACTTTAGTCAAGGAATTGCACCATTTTTTCATCAGCATCGGCAACACCCTCAGGCCAAGTGAGACCAACATTAACGTCAGCAGTGCGAATATAAAGTTGAGGGCGATAATTAGCCATAAATGGGGTGGAGCGACCGCCTGCAAGAGAAGAACATGAGAAGAACATTCAGTAGTTGGTCTTCCTATTTATGAAGACATTCACCTTCTTCTTTAGTCAAGACGTAGATTTGAGCTTGTAATTTCTTGACAGATTTAATCGTGCCGGGGGCGGCAATGATTTGTCCACGGCGGACGTCATCACGCTTGATGCCTCGGAGGAGTCCACCCATATTATCACCAGCTTGAGCCTTCAGTAAGTGAGTAAATGTTGGGTTTCTGTATGGTGCCACAAACCCTATCTAATTCCTTGCGGAACATTTCTGAGAAGGATTTAGCAAGTCGTGGGAGCATGGACTCTTGAATTCACAGACCAATTCCGATGAGAGTCGTCTTCGTTCTGGAGCCGAAACCCACAATTTCAATTTCATCACCCTTATTAGCAAGTCCACGTTCGACCTGAGATAGACAATTAATACAGACGATTGAATAAGAAGACATCGCGACTGACACGACCCGTGACAACAGTACCACGACCAGAGATGGAGAAGGAATCTTCAACCGGCAATAAGAATGGTTTGTCGAAGTCACCTAGACAGAGAAAAGTGGTCAGAGGAGGACATGAACAAATCAACAAGCTAGGAATCATACGAGGAGGTAGATCAAGCCAAGTATCACAAGCTTGAATTAATTCCTGAATTTTCTCAGAACCCATTGCTGGATCACGACTTTCGAGAGCAGCAAGGGCAGAACCAATGACAATCGGCGTATTCTCACCGTCGAAGTTGTAATGGGAGAGGAGGTCACGCATTTCCATGTCGACCAATTCGAGCATCTCGGGGTCGTTGATTTGGTCAACCTTGTTGATGAAGACCACTAGTTTCGTGAGGCCGACCTGACGAGCGAGAAGAAGATGCTCTCTGGTTTGGGGCATTTGACCATCAGTTGCTGAGACTACGATGATTGCACCATCCATCTGAGCAGCACCAGTTATCATGTTCTTGATATCTGAGCCACGTCACCATTTGTGAGGAATATGAGTAGGAGTAACGATTACTTACAGTCGGCGTGACCAGGACAGTCAATATGACCATAATGGCGATTAGGAGACTCGTACTCGACATGAGAAGAGTTGATAGTAATACCACGCGACTTCTCCTCAGGAGCTTTGTCAATCTGGCTATAGTCGGTGAACTTGGCAGCACCAGTTGCAGACAGAACCTTGGTAATGGCGGCGGTAAGGGTCGTCTTTCCATGATCGACGTGGCCTGGAACCTGATGAGGTTCGAGCGAGTGAGCACCAGAGTGATCATACCAATCGTTCCAATGTTCATGTGCGGCTTTGACCGCGAAAACTGTTCGGCATAACCCCTACAAGCAGCTACAATATTAGAGCACGTTCTAGATGCCCTCTCAACAAGATTACTCACTCAAGGTAGCCGGGGTACAAAGAGGTGGTTGGCTGAAAGGGTTACGCTGAAGAGCAGTAAAAAGGGATCCTATCCGGAGTAATGAGCAGGAAGGGAGATAACTAAGAAAGAAAAGACATACGGCGTGATGAAACCAGCCCATGAGAGGCAGCCTTACAGGTGACCAGTGCAAACATGGTGTTCATATTCGAACCAATCTGTGCCAACTCCCGAAATTTGTTCCATCGGCTGCCTCCGATTGATCCAGACTTTCCTCTTTTGGCCCAAAAAATCTCGTTGATGTCTTCCTCGGATCGTCAGGACCTCATTCGGAATGCTGTCACGTTCCTCCAAGATCCAAAAGTAAGTTTTGTAGTCTCACAAGACCTCACTTTATTGGTAGTTCTATAGACGCAGACTTCTCCGCTCACCCAACGGATCCAGTTTCTGGAGGCTAAAGGCCTGACCCCGGCAGAGATTGACCAGGCCGTAAGGCAGGCCGCAGCAAGCGCCCCCGCACAAAATTATGTCCCTAGCTACGGCCCATCGTCTTACCCTCCCCAGCTTCGTCCTTATGGCTGGGATTGGCGAGATTATTTTGTGAGCCTTGTTCTCTCAGCTCGGATGGAAGGTTGCGAATATTTTATTAGGTGACAGCTGTAATCTCCGGTACCATCACCTACGGGGCTGTCTCGTTGTTTAAAGTGCGCAAAGAGCCTGCAACCCGCTAGCTCTTTGCCTAATTGTTTCACAGAAATACCTTCTTCCTCATCTTCAGCCACCAATGGCTTCCGCATATGAGGAGGACAAAGATGCACTCAACGCTCAATTTGATGCAGCAGAAGCCCTTCTGAAGGAAATACAGGACGAGACAGCGGCAGTGAGGGTCGCGGTAGAGGAGCAAAAAACCAAGATTGATCAAACTACTCAAGATGTGGAGGCTGTTGTTAATGAGATGCGTCAGGCGGAAAGTCGGACGCGGGATGAAATCAGGGAAATAAGGGAAGAGGTCAACAATATTCGCGAAATGCTTCCAAAGGTGAAGTTAAACCAACTGTTTTTTACCGTATTGGTGACGATGATCTGTAGATGGTTGACAGAAATAAAGAGCACCATACGCAATCTCTCAACGAATTGCAACAAGAGGTAAAGTCTTTGAAAACTTTACTGCTCAATCGGCCGACAGGCGTGCCTTCGTCACAAAATCCTGTGCCTCCAATGGCCCGGCCCTCGATCCCAGCCTGGCAGCTTGGTGGTTCAGCTACGACAACCAGCAGCCCAGGAGTGTTGGACCTCCCAGCGGCTGGAACTTCATTACCGATTTCTGAGGGTAACGGGAAAGGAAAGGAAGTCGATACCAATACTGTTTCTCTCCCCTCCTAGTCATTGTCTGTCAATAGATCTGCGGTGTACCTAAAAAATCCTGGAGCCACGTGATGATCTGGAATTCATTCCAATACTGTGTACGACTGCACGTCTATGTTTCACCAATTCCATGGTGCAGTCGAAAATTTTACCACTCAGTCGCGCAGCTCGACGGACACTCTGTCGACTGAACGCCTTGCGTCACTCTCTTCCTCCGTGGATGTGCCCCTGGATCCAACGCTTCCCAGTCAGCTTGCGGACTCGGTCTCAAGTTTGCGCAAGTTACTCACAGTAAATCGTACTGATCCCTCCATAACTAAATGTACATCTCTTCCTATTATACTTCCTGAAAAACCTCGTCGGAAATTGAACCTGGAGGAGCGTCTCCGCGCAAGTCTATCGGCTGCAGATGTCCCTACTACTTTGTCAAGTCCCCCAATCTCCGTTCCAGAAGAAATTACCTATGCTGCATCTATTCCAATACCTGACTCTCCAATTATGTCACCTGCTCCTATGCAGATTCCCATTGAACGATCCGATGCAGAGCGAAGCGGCGCAACATCAGAAACCCAGGCTCATGATGCAGAGTTTGGGATTGTAGAAACTCTAGAAGTTGATGGAGAGCAAATTTCCCCGGCTCAAGCAAATTTAGATGAGAGGGCAGGCACCGATTCACTAAATGATGACGTGACCAGACAAATTGTGATATCAAACAATGAGCTCACACCCTTGGAAGAAGATGGTGCTCTCAATCGTGGACGTTCATCTTCCACAGATGCTCAACATGAGGAAACGAGTTCTGAAGCTTCAGAACTCAGCTCAAAAGACTCACAGGGACATGACACTGTCGAGGTCCTGCAGAGAAGATTGAAGGAGATTGAACAAAGTTTTTCAGGTAAGTTCTTGCCAATTTTTTGTAGACATCATATTCAATCAGTTCAGACGTTTCTACATCTTTGAAGCGCTTGCAGGAAGAGAAGCTTGCAGCCGATGCTGTCCTCTGCGAACTGACACCCTTGACGAGCATTCAGCATGCAACTGCATTGGAACAATACCTCAAGTCTTTGGATTCAAAGTCTAATGTCAGATTTTAGAATCAGTTGTCTTCCTGGATCTTACTTTCCTCTAGGTCTTTCGGGAAGAAGTTGAACGACTGAACGGAAAACTTGCAAGTGAGCTTACACCCCGGCTGTCTTTGTTCATAATGCTGATCATAGCGTATAGTACAGGAAGATAGAATTGAAGAGATGAGGGAGACACACAAACTTTCCGCTGCTTCGCAAGTCAATCAAATTGATACACTGCAGCATCAACTTCGGGAGATGGTTGTTCTGTTTCAGGGAGCCAAAAAATCCATCACAAAGCTCGAAGAAAGCGTTTCACGAGGGGAGAAGGAAGTAATGACCCTGAAATCGGAATTGGAACGTTCGACCACACTTGTAAAGGAGGAGGAAGAGAAACGAATCAAAGCCATCAGTCTCCTCAAATCCGTCAGGCAAAAGCTCGTCAAAGCAGAAAAAGATAAAGAGGATGCACTCAAAGACCTCGCCATACTCAAAGAAAAGGACAGGGGAAATGTAGAAAAAGAGCAAGCAGAACGGAAGAAGTTTGAACGCGAGATTGAGGTCGTCAAGGCCGAGAAGGATGAGGCTTTGGTTGGCCTGCGTATGCAGTTCGAAAAAGAGATGGCAGGTCTCAGGGAACGACATGACAAAGAATTGGCAGCCGTGCGAACTCAGTTCGAGCTCGATGCTATCACAACCAAGGTACCTCGTCTTTGACAAATTTGGTCTGGATATTAAACAGGTCAATAGTCCACCCAAATCAAAGAGGTAGCTTCCAAAAATTCACACATCAGCACCCTGGAAGCCTCATTGAGAAAGGTGACAAATGACAAGAACAGAATCTTCGAGCAATTGCAGCTTCGACAGGCCGAGGCCGAATCTGCACAATCTCACCTAGAAAGCATTCAACATCAGAACACTGAGCTACAGTATCAGCTCCGTGAAAATATTGATCGAGTCAATCTCTTAAAAGAAGACTTAAATGAAATCCAGCGTGACCAAGAACTCCGCGTTCGCGAACCCAGCTCCTCAACCGAGAACATCGCACATCTCCTAGCTTCTATGGAATCCAAGTATGAAACCAAGGTTGCTGAGCTTAAGTGGATTAACGCCACACTGGAGAGGGAAAGAAACGAAAGTGAAGCTGAATGGAGCCGTAAACTCAAAGAGCGGGGCACGAAAATGGAAGAGCTGAAGCGGTTGTTAGGTAACTCCGCTAAAAATCAGAAGAAGGAAGAAGAGACAGTAGCTGAGCTCAACGCGGAACTTCAGCGCAAAGATGAAGAATTGAAAGGTTTGGAAAATGAGCTGGCTGATCTATCAAAAACTTGCAGTCACTTTGAAAACTCTCATGTGCGTATTAAATCATTCATGGAGTTTTCGAGCTGAACGTTTTGACCCAAGACATCTGCACAAGCTGCAGTTAATGACCTTCAGGCCAAAAACATCCTACTGGAGAGACAGACCGAGGCGGACAAGGTTAAAGATACACAGTTGCGACAGACCATCAGGGTATCACACCATATTCTTCCGGCTCTTCATCACGTCTAATCAATTTCTAGTCTCTTCGGGAGGAGTTAAAGAAAGTTCAATCATCGGCTGCTCTACTTGAAAGACAGAGAAATCCAGGTGTCGGCTATTGGTCGACCCGCACGAGTGAGAGCAGTCCATCCGATATTGTCACTCCTACATACAGTCCTCGCACCAATCCACCGGCCCCTGCATCAATTGACTCACATAACGAGGATATAAATCTTGAATACCTACGTAATGTTATTCTGCAATTCCTGGAACACAAGGAAATGAGAGTAAGAGGAATATTAGTTTCATATCCTCCTAACTCATTTCCCCTTCCAGCCGAATCTTATACGCGTACTATCCATCATCTTGCATTTAACACCTCAGGAAACACGTCGCCTTGTAGCTAAAGTTTGATTTATGTCCTGTGCATTTCGATACTATACTAGATTCATAATTCAGGAGTGATACATAGAATGATATTAATTGTCTTGGTAAGGTGGCAATTCATCGTCTTTGTCCGACTTTTTACTCCTTTGAGGAAGACTGGTCAAACCTGCTTGTGGTAATTGCTCTCTTTCCTCTCTTTCGAGGTAACTCGTCTCTTTCTCGTAGGCTTCATAAGGAACAGGGGTAGCTTGTGATGCTTGATCCTGGGAAACCGGTTGTTGGGCATACGTAGCAGCCAGGCGGCGCTTCTCTTCTTCAGCGGACTGATAATTGGAATTTCCGCTTGCTGATCCAATGAAATCAGTTTGGTGTGATTCGTGCGATAAACCACCAGCTGGACCAATATCAGCGGTTCCAACCACTGTGGGAGTCTGAGTTGTAGTGGGCAAAGTGTCGGGCATGGTAAGCGGGGGAGAAGGGACTGGTGCGGAACTCGAGTCAAAGATGGCTGGATCGATTGCAGATGAAGGACTTCCAAGCGTGGATGAAAATTGAGTCGAAGTAGGGGGAGCCTGTGGAGGAGTGGATTGACTGTTTATGATGGCAAGTTCACTAGCGTGGCTGTCGCCAAAACTTTGAGTATCCGACCCCAATAGCTCGGATGGCGTCAATTGGGATGGAAAATTGGTGTTTCCGATTTGGTAATTATCAAGGGCATGCTGGAGGGATGCTCTGGCAGCGCCTGTTGCCTGTGCTCCAGTATAAGGGTGTTCTGAAGTGGGTGGGATGGAAGGGAGCGCTGTGATGATAGGGGTGGCTGCCTTAGAGAGTAGCACAAGCTTTTCACTATACTAAAAATCCCTCAGGATCAACCATGGTACAAGTATTGAACACCTACTTCTGAAATTGCTTCCCATTTAAGTTTCTCGCTTTCCCTCACAGCCTTGCGCTTCAATATCTCTATCTCACGTTCCTGGCCAGCGTCATCCAGTTCAGCTTTGCGGAGTTGATCTTTCAATTCCACTATCTTCTTATCACCGCCCTTTTGCTGATCATGTTCAAGCCTGGCTATCTGATTCTCTAAACCAACTCGGATGTTGCGACGAGGAGTAATTGCCGTTTCAGCATCACGCAAAACTTTGAAAGGCGTACGCGCAGCATCGAGCTTGGTGGCCAGTGTACTGGACAGTGAACCATGAACGAAATTGAAGTATGCAAGACGGTCAGTTACTGAATAAATCAATCAATCAATCGATTAACCAAACTCTTGGGGACACACCATCTTTGAGATCGTCTGCCTCAGTCTGACCCCATGTATACAACTCCTTACTTTGCGCCTTCGAATCACGCGCGACGCTATCGAAGTCAAGTGCAACTCCCTTTTCGGATGTGATTATTTTCTGAGCGGGGGTTGTGGAACTGCATCACAATCGATCAAGCACCAGGGAAAGATATTCGGGGGATAACATACGAATACTGTTGGCCAAGAGCACGCAAGTGATACGAAAGGGTCTCAAGTGTATGGGACTTGCTTCCTGCCGATGCTCCCTGAGCACTTGGGTCTGGAGTGTTTGGGTGGTTGTGAGCTGCTCGGCGAGAACTGATCGTGGACTGTGCCTTCTCAGAAAAGGTCGAGAACATTTGTGAGAGAGACATGGTTTGGGATCTACTCAAGTTTGGTTTGTTTTTATATGGCGATAAGGAATGTCGGAATGAGGTAATGATTGATTATACATAGCTTACACCAAACACCAACACTAAATCTGGAGGCAGTGCAAGGACAAATTATACGATTATTTTCTTTGAGTGTTTTACCTTCTTTTCTGAGTCCTTGTGTGATATAAACTCGACCTCTGTCGCAAGCGGTCCAGCCAGCCGTGCTGCATCGGGATAACCGAGAACCTGTGTTTTGAAGTGCATCCCAATGGTCGTAATCCTCTTACGCAATTTGTCATCTTCCTCAGGAGCAGATCGTGTCCATATCGAAAGGCGATAGAATCGGGGTCGGATGGACACGATAACCCCTGTGATCATTGACTGCGACAGAGCATCTTGGCCATCATCGGACACAGAGTCGAATGTTTCACCAATCGCAGCAAGCATCTGCATCTAGCAATGAATCCGACTGATCTATGGACAACATCCAGAAACGAATCACTGACCGTGTATAGCCACATCTTATCCACATTACCCTTGTTTTTTTCTCTTGGCAATTGAATACTCCATTTTCCACCTGATTTGTTCGCTTCATCTTCCCAAGCAGGAATGATCCCTTCCTACATCAAATCATGAGCGGGGATGAGACAGGGTATTCAAGCGATTCACCTTGAAGAGATAGTAATTCGCTTTCTCGGGTAGCTGTGATGGAGGAACAATGTTGTTATATAGCCTGGCGGGAAGTTTGAGTAAGATAAACTCCTATTTATCGCAACCACTCACCCCCAGAATTCTTCAACGCTATCGAAACTGATGACTTGCTTGATATCTTCCATCCAACCCCCAACTGCAGCCACATTGGGGGTCTGAAGGGCTGGTGTTGAGGGTATAGCAGAAACAGGTGTTTGGGGCAAATTGCGACCCTTTGTTGTAGGTGAATCAAACCACAGAGTCCAAGGAGAGTATAAAGGATGCTGAGAAGCAGTTGTCAAAGTTATCCACAAAAGCTCAGAGGAAATTACCTTGACATTAAAGTTGTGGGGATCACTGAATACGGTGCGGATTCCTTCGGCCTGCTCCTCCATATCCACCTCCTGAATCTCTCCTGGTTCAAAATCGTCCGCTTGATCGATAATTTGAGCTTGCTCGGCAAAAGCTGCATTGAGCGCTGCGCGCGAGGCCTGTTGGGCAGGGGCAGGAAGAGTTGAGGCCATTGTGGGGAGATGTATTTCAAAGAGAAATAGAGACCAAAAAAGCAAACAAAGAGAAAACGCAAGTACAAGGAAGCAAAGAGTCCTGTGAAAGAAGTGATGAGGTGTTGAGGTCGCTCAGCGGTACAACGGAGTTGAAGTCAGAGATACTAACAGGAATGCGATCAGCGATTTTTCATGTCGTCATCACGTGATGAAAGATGCAGAAGGCAAATTCAGGCTCCGACAAACTCCGCATTATCTGATAAGATGGAAAATGACGAAGTCACTCCGCACTACAGCTCCCACCTCTCCCTTAACCATGGATCCTTTCCATGCAAAGCTCGTTGCAGCCGCAACGGGCTCTACCCTCACTGCACTTACAAGTATGGTTTTTGAGTATTTGATTTCGACCATGCTCACCATTTGTTCCCAGTGACTCCGTTTGATGTCGTTAAAACTCGTCTTCAGACTCAGCCTGCTCACCCTCAATTGCTTTTTCCGCATCCTCCATCGAATACTTGCTGTCAGGCAAAAAAATTACAGCTTTGTGTACGCTCTATGTCGTCGTTGGCACGGAGCATGTCCTCCCTCTCACCACCTCTTTCTGGAGAAATGGTATGTATCTGGCAAAACGGCATCTTCAAGACCGAACGAGTCATTGGCTTTTACGATGCCGTTCGACATGTCTGGCGAGCAGAGGGCATGCGTGGACTATGGAAAGGAGCTGGAACTACTTTGTGAGTATTATGCTTCGCACGTTTCCATCGCGCTCATATCATAGTTTCTAGAGTCATTGGCGTCCCCTCCTCTACCGCGTACATCCTCACATATGATCATCTTCTGAATGTCTCCCTCCCCGCAATTCTGCCTACAGGATCATTGCTTCCTCTTGCTGCAGGCATACTTGCTCGCTCGGCCATCACATCGATAATGTCTCCACTGGAATTGATTCGTACTAACCTTCAGTCCACTCCACTTTCTCCAAATCAACCTCATACTCTCCGTTCTGTCCTCTTATCGATACAAAATGTTGTTCACCGCAATGGTGTGTTCTCACTCTGGAGGGGGCTTGGCCCGTCCCTTTGGCGCGACGTACCCTTCTCTGGAGTATACTGGGCTAGCTACGAGGCTTGGAAAGGCTTTTATGCTCGCAGAGGACGTGAAGGAGCTTCTGTGGCATTCTTGAGCGGCGCGTCGAGCGGAATTTTAGCTGCTCTCGTGACTTCACCATTCGATGTGCTAAAAACACGCCGTCAAACCCTGCTTATGTCGGAAAGCACTCCTCAACATACCCGGAGCATTCCTCTCTTACTACGGATCATTCGCACGGAAGGGCTTGGCGCGTTGTATGCCGGTAATTTCCCACGGATGGCCAAGATAGCGCCTGCGTGCGGCATCATGATTTCCTGCTACGAGGTATGTCCATTGTTATCAACATTGACGACTCCCTTCTGATGGGCTGTAAAGGGTATTGGAGGGATGTTGGCCAGGCCATCTTTTTGGTGACATTGAGTTTGTGCATAGAATACGATATAGTTTTAGTTATAATGCTCCAGCCAGACAACATTATATGTACATGCAGCCTTGAACACTATCCCAACCGGTTCAGCTTTCTGTTGGTCCTGCGTAGCTTGCCAGAAACCAAGTCAACATCATTCGATAATCCATCCAATAACTCATTCTGCTCCTGTAGTTCATTGTTAATAGCTTCTCCGAGCTGCCTTTGTCTTTGAAGGATTGTTGACAGTGCAGAAAGCTGCTGGTCCTGCTGTTGGATCTGAGTTCGCTGAAGCCCCATGAGCCCAACGTCATCCAACGGCCTAGTAACGTCCGTCTCCTGGGGCTCAGCTGCCCCGAAGACCCGCCTCACAGGCTTACTGGAATCCTTGAACCCCAACAATGCTTCTCTGTCAGACTCTGGTGCAGGATTCAACACAGCAGCCCCACTGGCAGTCGCCACTCGAGCAACGGCAGACGTATGACGAGCGACCGTAACAACTTTTCCAAGTTTCTCGCAGTCATCCTGTAGTCGCGAGACCATATCCGTCCGACGTTGTAGTTCGCCCTGGTTCATCCCTGCCAACGCCAATACCTCTAACCCCTTTCCTAATGTTTCAATACGCAATAATAACCCAGCCAGTTTTGTCTTGGCATTGACATTGGATTTGTGTGAGGCAGCAATGTTACCACGATCTGAGAGAGCATCACGCTTGTTGATGTCCGCCCAAATGTCTCGCAGACGAGCCTGAATATCTAGGTGTTCGTCGAGCCAAGAAGAAAGCGTAAACTGCGTCGGTGAAATGTTCTGCGTCGTGGATCCCTGTCGGCCCACGGGTACGCCGAGGAAATCACGGAATGCAAAGTGATCCCGCCATGTATCGTCTTTGGCACTGATGATGGCGCGGAGATACTGTTCAAGCCCCTCTTTCCTCTCCTCGAGGACTTTGGCATTATTGTGTGAACGCAACAAGGAGAATTTGTGTTTAGGAGGGAGAGGGCTTGGTGGTGGACCGACAGACTTGGTTAATGTAATGTTCAAGTCGTCGAACTCGGAATACCGTCTCCACATCTGCCATGATCGAACATGTGCTTGGATTTCGATTCGGTACACTATGTGGACTTTTGGCACAGTACGCTCTTCGCAACCGCGAATGAAGACAGCTTGAATGGCAGTCATGGTGAAAGGAAGACTAGCATGAACGGCTCTGAGTGCTATCCCCAATGTCGTGCGCTGAGAATGCTACAAATGTTCCTACCCGCATCAGCGATCATCTAAATCCGGTCTTACGGAGAAGATGCTCATTGCAATGATTGTTTCCATCCTCACAATAGATAGATGATCCCTGTCAGTCCGGACAGGCAAACACACCCTCCAGTAATCCATTTCCGTTTTGGGTATGAATCTGCTATCCTCTACAGGTTTCAATTGAGCTCCAAGTGATGTCTCTCAATTGGATGCAATGCTGGAGGCACCTTACAACATTTTTTCTATCTACAGAGATAGTCCTGTCAAGCAGGTCGGTCAGATAATCCAGACTGAAAAATGGCTGATCATATAGCTCTGTTATCATCGTTGACAATAGTCTCACAGTATCGGTTGCAAGCACTCGCAGATATAACTTGAGATCGTGAATACTCATCTGTACAGTGAGCTTTCTAGGACACGATTCTGTCGACTCTACTGGTGAGACTGCTCTCACGTCAGCACGCCAAACAGATCAGTATCATTTGTCGCAAAGTCATTTACCGCAAAGGTTGGGGAAAACTGCATTGCACATCATTTGCAAAGGATAAGAGATAAGTGATTGAAAGCAGCAAGTGCTGGAGCGCAACGAGTCGGAAACGGGGTGATGCTTCACCTTCAACAGATCCTCCAGCTCGCTATACACCCGCAACCATATTTGCCAAGCGATCTGGAACCTGTGCGGTTTAGTCAGGGTGCTGAGGAAAAATAACACCTGTCCATGATGATGAGCCAATTTTCAAAAAGCACGGTAATTCGAGATCCAATCACTTGCTTGCAATTGCACAACCTCTTAGGATACCAGTGCTCTCAGACTCTTGGACTCAATACTTGTTATGGAGCTTTAAGAACACAAGGCCCCGGGGCAAGGTGACGGCCATTGTCTACTCCTTTGCCGCTCTCGTCCTCCGTGGGTGTAAATATTGCATGTCTAGTATTTTTGTAGCTCCTGGTGCCTGGCCCCGGTTGATGATCGACGATCTGGACATTTTTTAGGGACCTGTGGAACCTTGATCACGTATGGATTGAGCTAGCAAATGAATCGACACAGAAAAGATGTTGCAAATT